>Ga0105239_10001953_pt1 | contig 26885 bp, 22 predicted proteins | sample KBSC44metaG_FD_92761 | JGI IMG/M metagenome (GOLD analysis project Ga0105239, IMG submission 92761) | Corn rhizosphere microbial communities from Kellogg Biological Station, Michigan, USA - KBS C4-4 metaG | ecosystem: Host-associated > Plants > Roots > Rhizosphere > Soil | place: Michigan, USA...
TAAAGGCGGCACCAGCACAACGGGCCTGACCTGTGCCGGCGTATCGACGACTTCCCGCGTAAACCCCACCGGCGCGAGCGCAACTTCGAGCTGGCTGATCCAAAGCATTCAAGACCGTGTCGGCAATAACCAGATATACAGCTACACCGATTACGGCAATGGTGAAGTTCTGCTGAGCTCGATTTCGTATACCGGGTATACGAATAGCAGCTTCACCACCACCGCTGGTGATCGCACGGTAAATCTTGCATACCAGACTCGGTCGAGTGCTGCCAGCGGTGCGACCGATGTTTCGTCGAGCTATCTCGCCGGCGGCCTGACGATGCAGACTCAGGCGCTGCAATCGATCACCACCAAGGTCGGCACTTCGACCGTCCGTACCTACACGCCGACCTATTACGCGTCCCAATACAACGGTCGGCTGCTGATGACGGCCATGCAGGAATGCGCCACCGGCGGTGGAACGACGGCATGCCATCCGAAGACGCAGTTTGCGTTCAATGACAATGCAATCAATACAAGCGGGAATTTTCCCATCGAGTCTCTGCAGGGCTTCGGGTTTAATGCTTCGACGTCGTATACAAACGTTCCCTTTGAATTCACCATCCTCGGCGACCTTGACGGCGATGGCAGCAAAGAAGTTGGGGTGACCGTCCACGAGACAGGTGGTCAGAAATTTTATCTAGCTCAGATGACCGCAGACCGCCAGATCCACACTGGCGTGGACATATCGACATTGGGGTACGGCACGCTGCCCGGTCTGTCGGGCGATATCGATGGAAGTGGCCGCACGGCGATGGTCAAGCTGCCGACGAGCGGAACTGCGAACATGGTTTTTGGCATCTGGAACCTGAATCGTGGTGCGATCGCCACGACGAATCCGTTTACGCCAATCAGCTCCAACGTTCCATTTGACGGTAGCCTCGCTCGGTACGGCCAGAATCAGAACGTTCTGGCGGCCGACATGGACGGCGATGGCAAAACCGATCTGCTGGTGGTCGAAGCCGATGCCAGCTGCGGTTCGGATGTGTTGGGCACACAACTGGCGCTGTTCCTCTATCGCAATACGACAAGCGGTCAGCTGAGTGCTGGGGGATCGGCCAGCTTTACGAAGCAAACCAGCCATCTGATATGCCTGAACCGAGTCGGTGCAACTAGCGTCGGGAGCGCGTGGTATGCACCGACCATTGACCACATCGCCGACTTCGATGGCGATGGGCTGCCCGATATCTACATGGTCTATTCGGGTTACAACTACACGACCATAGGATCCTTCGCTGGCATCTTGCAAACGTCCGTGTCCGCAGGGGTCGTTTCGGTCACGCAGAAATCTCCATCGACCGTACTCACGTGTGATAGCTTGTCAAGGACCAGTGCGACCGACGAGTGCAATTGGCAGAACGGTTATTTCGCGCATTGGATCGACGTGAATGGGGACGGTCTTGAGGACTTCGTCATCGCGCGGCCATATCAGAGCGTATGGCAAGTCCGACTCAACAAGGGGGGCACCCTTGCCCCCGCCGTAACTGCTACTGCACCGTCTTACGCGGGGCTGAGTTCCTACCAGACCAACAGTGCTGACGGCTCCGGCTGGGCTTTCGCCTATCTCAACCGTTTGCCGACGATGGACGTGGATGGTGATGGCAAGCCGGACATCCTGATTCCGCAAGCCTCAATGAACAATACCGCGCAGGACGTTCACGGCTTCGCGCTGAAGATGTGTGTGGCTCAAGTCCAGAGCGTTACGACCACAGAATCGTGTCCGCAGGGCGAGCCGACCTCGGCTCCAGTTACCCCGTCAGCACCGGAAGGGCCCCTGGCCGTTCACCAATGCGTGGTCTACTTCTGTCCGGTAGATCCAGGCACGGGCGCATTGAATCTGCCGGATAACGTATTTCATGCAAATGTCCCCCCGGAAGGCCCACCCAAGGAATGGAACAATCTCCCAGCCTATCCAGAATTCTCGCCAGGTCCGGGCGGAGGTACGACTCCTAATACGGCCGATCTGAGTGTTTACCATTTGGCCGCGCTCAAATTTTCCCAAAGCTCGACTGGTGCATTCACAGTTTCAGTGGTCAACACGCCGCTTGTTTCACGGCTGAACGACCGATATGGCAATTCGAGTGACCTGTTCGGCGACGGTCTGGCGGATCTGACCACCGCGGTAGGCTGCGATGGCACGACGGTCACCGGCGAAGGAGGCACGTATCCGCATTGCGCCGTCGTCGACACGTATGGTGGAACCACTTATGGACCGACGACGTTTCCGGATACTCAAAACACGCCGACGTCGACCTTTGCCAACACGTGGGCGTTATACGGCAACATCAATCAAGGCGTGACGGCGCTTGGAGGCACACCCTTCACGGCGAGCACAAATGCACTGCAGCCTGCAATCAAAGCAAAAGCGACCAACGCCACGTCACTGGGACTGTCGACGCCCATATTGCCGGGACTGATGGACGCCTCCGTCAATGGTGTCGGCGATGTCGCTTCGTGGGGTTACCTGCCCCTGTCAACTCCGCGAGATCCGGCACTGTACGGTTTTCCGCTTTACAGCGTGCCGAGCACGGGTGGCTATGCGGATGCACGGCACTACTATTTTCAGAGTTCCATGCCGGTCGTGTCGGGCATGCTGCAAAGCCCTGCTGTGGGCTCCGATTACGGCGGTTCTCGCAGCGCCGTGTACGGTTATTCGCAAGCCATGTACAACCATATGGGCCGCGGTTTCACCGGTTTTTATCAGATCACGACCAAGGAATACGTGCCGCCTTCCGCGCCAACCGCGCTGCAGGCGCGCGCCAACACCACGCTGAGCACGTACAACCAGAAGTTCCCACTGATCAGCAAGGTCGCCTCGATCCAGCGCTATGACGCAACCAGCGGTATCACATATGAACTGGAAAGCGATAATTACATCTGCACGCTGAGCAATCGCACCGCATGTCCGGACGATACAGCCGCCGCCATACCGCCTTCACCCACCACTGGCGGAACGGTATTCACACCGATGCTCGACACGCAGACCGTCAAGAGCTACGACCTGACTGGTGGCACGCAATACGCGCAGGTGGATACGGTCAATGCATCCACGAGCAACTCTGCCGTGTCCGGTTGGGACGCCTTCGGCAATCTCGGCGGCCAGACCATTACTCGCGCGGACAAGGGGACCAATTTGTTTGTGACCAGCCACACCACGGCGACCACGAACCAGTTCGATACCACCGATACCATCAATTGGTGGGTCAACAAGCTCACCAGCAGCAGCATGACAGTGAGCGTGGCCTACAACGCGACCAATCATGCGCTGCCGAGCGGCGCTTCGGCACCTAGTCGAACTCTGGTAACGAACTACACCTACGACACCGACCGTACATTAGCGAGCAAGACCGTAGTTCCGACGAGCACTGCCAATGAAGACGTAGCCACAGCGTATACGTATCCATCGCCGAGCTACGGTCTTCCGACGCAAGTTCAGGTTTGTTTAGGCGACTACAACACATCCAGTCAATGCGTGGCGCAAGTTGCTACCGCGCTTAGCCCGTTGCGGACCACCAAATTCGCGTACACCAAAGACGGTGCCACAGCAGCGAGCGACGGCTACTTCGTGCTGAATACTACCGATCCCAACAACAATGTCACGAAGACGACGCATGAAACGAACGACGGTCAGGTGCTGACCACTACTGATCCGAACAGCGTGCAGACGGTAACCACGTACGATCCGTTCGGTCGTGTAACCGAACTAGACCACCTCGACAATACCGTCAACCACACCGCGATCGAGTCGGCGATCCAGAGCGCGTACACCTCGTGTCTGAACACATCGACCGTTCCACCCAGTCCTGGAAATTGTCCGTCCACAACCGTCGGCGAAGACTACGACACGGGAGACAAGGCGGCCTACGAAGGCAACGCCGCGTATCGAGTCACTACGGTGCAGACTGGCTACCCGACGCAAGTGACGTGGTACGACCTGCTCGGCCGCAAGATCAAGACGGCGCATGCGGGGTTCGACGGAACGTTCATCGGCACGCTGGCGGCCTATGACGATCTGGGCACTGCCAGTGCGCAGAGCACGCCGTATTTCATCAGCACGTCGACGTACGCCGGCACCACGCCGTATCTGACAACGTTCGCGTACGACACGCAAAACCGGCCGACGCAGAAGATTGCGCCCGGCAGCGAGATCGATCCGACGCACGGAGATGTCCAGACCGACTACATCTATAGCGGACGCAAGACGACCACGACGGTCCACGGCACGTCGATCACCTTGGCAGCCGGCAATACCTGTCCGAGTTCCGCGGGCAATCTATGTCTGCAGACGAACCGCATCGCAAACGCGCTCGGGGAATTGATGCAGACGACCGAGTCGCCGATTCTCAACGGCACGGCGACGGCGCACACGACGAACTACTGGACGGAACCGTTGGGTCACGTTGCCGCGATCACCGATGCGGAAGGCAATCTGACAAAAGCGAGCTACAACGCGCTTGGTCAGCGCACGCAGAGCAGCGATCCGGATCAAGGCGTCTGGAACTTTACTTACGATGCGCTCGGCGAACTGCTGACGCAGACCGACGCCCGCAGCCTCGTCACCACGGTCAACTCGCGTGATGCCTTGGGTCGCACCACGGAGCAGCAGCAGGTGCCCCCGGTCACCGTTCCGACCGGCATGGCTAACGAAATCGTGCTCGACGACTGGACGTTCGATCCCGCAAACGGCATCGGCGAACTCGGTACCGCAACACGCAAACGCGGCAGCAACCGCACGACGCCGTCGAGCAATCCGCAGGTCTGGCAGGAAAGTTACGGCTACGAGAACGCGACTGCGCGCCTGAGCACGATCACGACCACGATCAATGAAGCCGGTAGTGTCGCGCTCAGCAGTGCGATGAGCTACGACGCAAACGGACGGCCTGACACGCACACGTATCCGGGCGGCTTGATTGTCAAGAACGGCTATACCACCTACGGGCAACTAAGTTCGATCGGCAAGAGCGGTGGGACGACGTATTGGACGGCGACCACGGCCAACGAATGGGATCACGTCACCGGCGAGACCTACACCGGCGGCGCCATTGGCACGCACGTCGACTATCACAGCACCGGAGCGGCGTATTCGTTGAGCTGGAGCGGCGGCGGCGCCAACGATCACTTTGTGTACGGCTATGATTCCTTCAGTAACCTGACCAGCCAAGCGCGTACGGGTAGTTCCAGCAATACCGAGCGCTATACCTACGATCCGCTGCAACGCCTGACCCAAGCGGCGCGGACCGGCGGCACCGTCAATTACGGCTACTCCAAGAGTGGCAACCTGACGAAGAAGGATGACTTCAGCACGACAGCGACCAACGCGTACAGCTACGCCGCGACCAATCTGACGATGAACGGCTGCGGTCCGCACGCGGCCAATAGCGTCGCGCTTCCGAGCGGCTTGGTTACCAATTACAACTGCGACGCCAACGGCAACGTCATCGGCGGCAACACGCTCACCGCGACGTTCGATGCCGATAATCATCCTCGCACGACGACGCGGATCTTCGTCGCCGGCAGCAGCGACACGATCTTCTGCAACGGCTTCGACAGCATCACCACGTGCGGCAAGCCGGGCACCACCACGGGCGCCGCGACATGGGCCTATGCTTCGACCGGACAGCGCTATTACGAACTGTCCAACGGTACGAATCGGTATTTCGGGCCGGCCGGCTACGAACAGGCCAGCGGCGTCAACAAGATGGAACTCGGACCCGTCATAGTCAGCCGCACCGGCACGACCGACACCATTACCGTCGCACTACGCGATCGCCTGGGTTCAACGCTCGACGCCATCGACGGATCGACTGCCAGCCAGCGCCACTTCGATGCATTCGGCGCCGCGCGCAACGGGGACATGAGCAGTCGCAGGAACGGCACATTGAATCTGACGCCGGATACGATCCATGGATTCACGAGTCACACGCACGAAGACGATGTCGCGATCGTGCATATGAATGGGCGCGTGTTCGATCCTATTCTTGGCAGGTTCTTGTCAGTCGATCCGATCGCGCATGTGGGTTCGCAAGGGCTCAACCCGTATTCGTATCTGCACAACTCGCCGTTCGGTGGCACCGATCCAACGGGATATACCGAATGCACCACCGGCAGCCACAACGCCCCACGCGACTGCGCAGACATGGGCGTCAAATACAACCACGGCGGCGGGCCGAGCGTATCGGAGAAGAATTCTGCGGTTGCCGCCTCTCTGTCCTCGCAGGCCGATCGCGTTGCGACGGACAACGGAGGGGTAACACAAAGCGACAAAGGCCCCGGCGGTGCAAAGAACCTGGGGGCGCGCGCCGAGGATCAGATGACGTTGACCAATGCGCCGACGACGCTTGGTGGGCAGGCGCCGACGCTCGGCACGATCAGCGTCACAGCTCCGTCGTACGGTCGGGTGCTGTTGGATTCCATCCAAGCGCACTTGAGTCTGCTGAACCCTTGGAACGACGACTTCTTCTACGACGGATTTTCTCCGGTCAACCCACAGGCACCGACACGTCGCGAAAGACTGGAGGCACAACTCGCGCAGCAAGCGGCCCAGCATCCGACGGCGGCAGCAGCGGGGTCAGCGATTGTGACGTTGGGGACGATAGTTGTTGCGCCCGAAGAAGCTGGCGAACTTGAGGCGGGTGCACTTATCGAAGATGTTTCATCTATCCGAGGGTCGACAGCCAGCGCTGTATCGCAGATTGATCGTGCTGCATTTCGTTCAGAGCGATCAAGCTTCTGGAAGACAGAGGCCAGTAGTAATCCGCAAACGTATACTGCTGAAAACTTGGCGCGAATGAAAGCCGGCAAAGCCCCGATAGGTGCTGACGGTCATCCGATGGAGCTCCACCATATGAACGGAACCCAAAACGGCGGACTACAGCCTATGACGCGAACTCAGCATCGCATTGGCGAAAATTACATAAATAACCATCCCTGGTTGAGAGGTGATAACAGTGGTGGACAATGAGATGTTCGAGAGTGTGATTCGCGCAAAAGGGGACCTTGCCGGAGTCTACGAATATGACGGCGAGACTGGATACTTCTACCTTTATCAGACTGGGCCGAATGGCAACAAGGTGCTGGGCGCAATCCATGTTTTGTCAGGAATGTCTGACCTCGCAGACGAAGATGTGCAGATTCGGTGGGACCATGAAAACGAAAAAGTGGGACTTTTCATCCGCACGGAATTGTGGGCTGTTTTTGACGCCCGGGACGGAGCGAAATATGGTGGGGACTATGAGGTTGGTGCTTTACCTCAGCTATCAGCACGTGCAACTTCTGGATTTGGTGCTGCCTCTTAGAGCTACTAGTCGTCTGAGGTCAACCGGCAAGCATGACTTCAGAGATTAGGATTGCATCACAGAACTCGTTGATCCTAGTAATGGATCGATCAGTTGCCGAGATTCCGACGGTAATGGGTGGCCAACTCATCGCGTCCACGAAATCCTGCTTGGCGATCGCTACCCGGTCAGAGGTTGATGGCGAGACTCTCATCAGACTTTCTACAGCTCCGATTGGTGGGAGCGAAGGATCGCTGGTGTTTGATGGTTAACGTCAGCCGCGAAGAACTGACGACAGGGTCGCCGCCTACTTCGTCGCCACAATCAACCGCCAGAGAATCGGCGCTGCTGGGTTGTGCTGGTGATGGTTTTGCGGCGGCAGCGGATGACCGTAGGTCGACACCTCGTTAACGCCGCAGTTCTCGCACCGGTAGATCCCGGAATACGGCGTGGCGACGCCGGGGTGGTGGAGTTGGTTAAACGCTTCGTGCTCGCTCTGCTCCAGAAACTGCGAATATCTGTAAATAGCCATCTAAACGTCTCCTCACGCGTAGTTGATACGAGAAATGTTCTTGTCGCACGCCAGGCATCGCCGGTAAGGACCATACTGGCCCTCACGCTCTAACCCAAGCAAGCCACCGCAGTTCGGGCAACCCAGAGCGCGGCCCTGGTTCCACCACCACAGGCGGAGCAGTCCATACGCCCCCAATCCGATGGCTGCCAGCACGGCCGCCCCGACCAACTTGCTCCATGCGCTGGCGATGCCAGCCAGCAACGGCAGCGTCGCCAGATTCCAACCCGCAAGCATCAGCACGAGGGCTGCGAGCAGTGCGGCGCCCGCCGGCGCGAAAACCCTGGCCGTCATCATTGTGGTTCTGTCCATGGCCCCTCCCAGCACGAAATCAGCGGCCATCATCCGCCTGCTCCGTCTCGTGGCATGAGACGGGATGCCGTCGGTGTCTGCGCTGCGAACGAAAGCCTGTATTGTTTGACGACTTGATGTTGCCGCGCCGGAGCTTCACGGAACGCTATGCGCGTGGCTACCGCGGCAGCGTGCGCAGGCGAGCGTCTATGAGCGCTGCCACCTCTACGGGCGACTGCGTCCTGGCGTCGATATACCCGTCGATGGAAAACATGCCACTGAGTTCGACGTCGTCGAACCGCACGAACATCACGCGGTCGTCGTGTCTGTTCTTGATGAGGTCGCGAACGGCACGCCACTCCAGGCCGCACCAATCCTTTCGCTCGTAGTCGGCGCAGAAAAACACCACCACGAGTCGGCAGCGGTCGTGGTAGATGCGCTGAAGATACGTGTCGAGGTTGGGCCGGGCAAGCTGGGCTTGGAAATCGTAGTCGTAAAACACCGCGCGGGGACAGGGCATCGCTTTGAGAGCGGCGACCACCGCCGCGACGTAGGGACGCTTTTCGCCGGCGAACGAAAGACCCACGTCGAACGCCATGTCGGCCAACGATTCGGTTAGGGGATCTCGTCTGCCCTGGGCCGCTTCTGCTGCAAGCCGTTCCAGCGCGGTCAGCGATAATGAGAATACGTCGGGCTGAATCAACGTCGCGCGTTCCCGGCCAGGGTTCGTGAGTGAAAGGTGGTAGAGGAGGTAATTGAGCCACACTGCCAGCGGGTTCGGATTAACGATTGCGACCGGTTTACCGCCGGCGCTTCCAGCCGGTCGACCGCTGAAGATTTCATCGCGCAATCGAACACTCATCGCCTGTTGTTCGTTTTCGTCGAACAGACTGCCGGCTCGCACGGCCATCCGCACGAACAATTTGCACGCCTCGCCTTCAAGAACGGCGAACGCCGAGAGCTCGGCGCCGCGGATGCCAAAATTGCCGCTCGCCTGGACGTCCGCAACAAATTGGTCGAAGCCGGCGCCCGCCTTGACCACCCCGTAGAACTGCCAGAGCGGAATGGCATGGTTTTTTGACGCAAACTTTCGGTTAACGCGAGGCTTCTTCTGCGTTGCGAAAAAACGCGTGAAACGAATGTCGTGAAACTTCGCCGCCTCGGCGGCAAACAGCTCAATGAGTCGTGGCAGCTCGGAAAGGTTCATGGCGCCAAAGCGGTAGACCAGCCCGGGTCAGATTACCTCAATGGTGTTCTCACACGGGGGAATCCGACCGCACGGTTCGAGTCGTCCGCACCGAACGAAGCCCAGTAGCATCGAATTCCCACAGGTGGCGTTCGTTCAATACGAACACGCGCGAGAACGTTTGAAGCACGCTGCCTAACGAAGGCTCAGCGCTGAGGTAATGGCTGGCCTTGTCGGCGTCCAGATTGGCTTGCGGCCAGTTGTCATAGAGCACCAGCCAGCGTGCGTCCAGAGCGTCGAAGCCCGGTTGATTCGCCCGGTCGACTTTTCGGAGCGCGAAATGAGCCATGGCCTTTGCCCATTCTCGCTCGACGCTGTCCCCCTCCCATCCCGCTCCGGCGTGCGCCATCGGGTCCGCTTTCTCCGCATCAAAGTAGGCAAGCGCTTCGGCCCGCGTCATTTGTGGCTCGTCAATACGAGCGCGCCGGATGAAATGCATTTCGGCGCCGTGGCCCTGGTCCCGCAAGAAAGACAAGTAGGCGTCGTTTTGTGACACGACCTCCAGATGCTCAATTCCCACTTCTCGACCCGGCAGCCTGAGTTGAAAGTCAGGTCGGTCGCGGTGGAACAGCGACAATGGGAACGCTAGTGTGTCGGCCAGCGTTGCCAGCAGGCAGCCGGCGGAGTAGACCTCGGTATGCTCAGCCTCGCGGCCCTCACCGCGAAGGGGCACACGCTGAACAACTTCGCCAAGCTTCTTCAGCAATTCGGTGGGGGTGGCAGCGGTCAGCAACAGTCTTGGACTGGTGCGCATGAGCGATGGCTCCAAATTGGATTCTGAACCGCGAGTGCGAGGGACTTCAATGGGTGCGCGCAGTTTCCTGCCCTTTGACGACCACCTTATCTAACAACCCCTGTGTAATTCTGGTGTAAATTCCTGCCATTCAGTGCTTGCCCGAGACTGCCAGGCCCGCACGACAGCACGGGGGGTCGGCCCGGGACAGCCTTCACACGGCAGGGGTCAGTGGTTCGATCCCACTATCGTCCACCAAATTCAAGATTAAATTCAACATGTTGCGAATAGTGTATTTCGCGACATAACGAATTTTTTATCTCTGTGCCCATTCCGTGCCCAAATTGCGCCCAAAGTAACGAACTTTGAGGTTCAACTTGTGCAAGGGGACGGCCTCCGTGATGACCCCTGCTCGCCGCATTTGTTGGTTTGGAATCGCGTAGCTATGGTTTCGAATCGCGGCGATCGGACGACCATTCCTTGGCCGGGGGCATTGCCAAGGCTGTTTTGCGCGCCGGGCGGCCGTCCGGCAGTTCGCTGAAATCGAAGGCCTCAGCTTCGCCGACGGCGAAAGGAAAGTTGAACGTGGCCTTGCCGCCGCTGCCGAAGGTGGCATCGAGCGAACTTGAACGAACGAGGTCGAATTCGTACTTTTGAGCTCTGAGAAGCGATCACTCCGAGCTCACAACGCTAACTGGCCGCTTCTAAACGTTCGCGTTCGGATCGCTCGTTGTGGACATTGCCGTGAGGAGGTTCATTCCGCCTGGAATCCAATCCTGGTGTGGCTGCCGTCGCAGAACGGCTTGTTGTTGCTCGCGCCGCATCGACACAGACGCGCGGTCGTGACCCTGGCGACCATGCGGCCGGTCCCCGCAGTGATTTCCAGGTTGCCTCTGATCTGCAGTGGACCATTGATCTGCGGATCGATCTGCAGAGGCCCATCGCGCACCGGCAGCATCTGGGTTTGATCTCCCGTCGCCGGTTCGCCACTCGCGTCGAAATGGATTTCATGATGCGAACTGTCGCAGAACGGTTTGTTTTTCGATGCGCCGCAGCGACACAGTGTTGCGCGAAAACCCGCGGTTTCACCACTGATGCGTAGGTCACCGCGGAAGGCATACGGCCCGGCTTCGCGCACCGCGACGAGATTGACCGGCGGTGCGGACTCGTCCGGCTGCCCATCCTTGCGGCGGTAACGAATGGCGCCGGACGGACACACGTGAGCCAATTCGGCGACGCGTTCCACATCCATCGCATCGGGATGGATCCACGGTCCTTCCACGTTCGCCAGAAAGACCTTGGGTCCCCAGGTCACGCAGTGCCGTGCATGGATGCAGCGCTTGCCTTCATAAATGAGCGTGAGCTTTTCGCCTTCGACTTCTTCGATGCCGTCATGGACTGAACGGGCTGGCTCCTTCGGATCGCTTGCTGGTGTAGGCATGGGAGAGACTTCGACAGCAGGAGAGGGTGAAGCAGCAACGTTGAACATCGTGCTTGCACGACGGGCGAGCTTCGACAGGATCAATGCTGCTTGACGAGTACGGGCATCGCCCGTCTCGTCCAGCGTCTTTGCCGCTTCAGCCAGTTGGTTTAGGCGTTCGATGAAGAAGCGGCGCGCACTAATACCGGGAGGCAGCGGCGATGCATCACGCAGCGCGATGAATGACAGACCCGCGTTGCATTGCGGATTCGACGGTCCTGCAGGAAGCCGCGCGGCGCGTTCGGCCAGTGGAACCAAGGCGTGCATGAGGCCGACCGACAGTTCGACCGCGAGTGCTTTTTCCGGATTGCTGTTCGGCACGGCGTAGCAATGGCCCAGCAGCCGCAACATCAAGCCGTACATGCTGTTGCCCAGGTCGCATGTGGCGATCGCGCGCGGGTCTTCGAGCCAGACTCTGCCTTGCGGTCGCGGCGGACGTCGCAATACCGGATTGGTTGCCGCGGGGAACGCCGGAACAAACGCGGGATCTTCCTTGACCAGATCGTCGTATTCGGCCCGAATGGCAGCGAAGCGCTGATAGTGCGAATTCTCCGCGGACGTCGGTGCCCCTTCGCCTTGTCTGACGATGGCGGCAAATGCCTGCAGCACGGTCTTCAGGCAAATGACTCTGGCAATTCCGGGCAGTGCCACATCAGTCGAATCGATTTGCAGCGCGGGATCGCCACAAAAGGTCGCCTTCTCTCCGGCGTCCTCGACGAATCGTGTGATGCCACTCGTCAGGACATCGTAGAACTCGCCCGTCGTTTGGTAATTGACCCCCATCGGCGTCAGCCGCGGCGAATCGGCGCCGCGCTCGAACGTGAACTCGGGAGCAAAAACCGGGCTGTCGGGTTCGTCGGAGTCAGCTGGCCGCTCGAGGAAGATGAAGTGCTGTAGCGTCTCGCGATTGAACGGCGCCAGCTTCACCACCAATCCTGCGGGCAAGAGTCCGGGATCGAGCGGAAAATTGGCACGTCCGAGCCGAGGCGCGCTGCCGAGCGCCGACATGATGTTCCACACCGCGATCAGGTGACCCATCTCTTCGTTGGCGATTTCCAGAATCGCCTGTCGCCAGCGTCGCACCGCGTCGATCTGCGCAGCGGTCAACCCGTCCTGCGCATCCGTGCGTAGCGAGAACGCCGCGTGGAGATACGTACACATCAAACAGTGCTCAAGCTCGGCGGCTTCACTCAGCGCGTGGAACATGTGCTCGCGGCTGAATTTGACTTGCAGATGGCCGTTACTCATGTGGTCAGTGCTCGGCATTACGGGCTTCCCGTAATCGTACTCCTCGGGTCAAGACGCCGGGCGACCAGAGCCCTTGAACGAACAAGTGCTTACTACTCAAGCGCGCTCAACAGGGCAGCGGCTGTCGCCGGACCTTCCCAGCGCTCGCCGTTGATGAACAGACAGGGCGTGCCGTTGACGCCACTGTGCACCCCGCCGGAAAAGTCACTCTGAATCTTCGTGTCGTATGCGCCTTCCAGCGCCGATCGGATCAGGTCCTCGCCAAGATCCAAGCGCCGGGCGAAACCGACCAAGTGCCCCTCATCCAACGTGCGCTGATGTTCAAAGAGAATGTCATGCATCTCCCAGAATCTGCCGGCCGTGGCCGCCGCTTCGGCAGCAACGCCCATTCTGGTGTTCGGTGAAAGCCAAACCGATTGTGCGCGTTTGCGGATAGTCTGACGAGATCTTGGGCGCATGTTTGTGTGACTCCGCAGGCCAATAGTGGGTAAAGCGTCTTCCGTCAGCGGCCGGCCCATGTTCGAGGATGCGTTCTGAAAGGGCTAGAATAAACCTGCTCATTTCGGCAGTTCGTGCATGTCGTTCCCACATCTCTTGCTGGCCCTCGCCGTCATCGTCGTCTGGGGCACGAATTTCGTCATCATCAAGCTCGGCTTGGGCGAGCTGCCGCCGCTGCTGTTCGCGACCCTGCGGTTCATCTTTTCGTGCCTGCCGTGGCTGTTCTTCATTCGGCGTCCGGCTGTGCCATGGCGGCTGATGATCGCGAACGGAGTGCTGATCGGCTTCGGCATGTTCGGCGTACTGTTCATCGCGATGCGCCACGACGTCGCCCCGGGCGTCGCGTCTCTGATGGTGCAGACGCAGGCTTTCTTTACGATTGCCTTGTCGATGGTGCTACTCGGCGAACGTCTGCGCTCCTACCAGGCTGTGGGGCTTGCCTTGTGCGTAGGCGGCCTTGTCGAATTCTTTTTTCATGTCGATGCGGCAACGACTACGCTCGGCCTGATTCTGACTTTGATCTCCGGCCTGTCTTGGGCGATTGCCAATTTGATTGCAAAACGCGCCGGCAAGATCGATATGCTCGCCTTCATGGTTTGGTCAAGCGTGTTCGCGGTACCGCCGCTGCTTGTGGCGAGTCTCGTGTTTGAGGGTCCGCAGCGCATCGTGGCCGGCCTTGCGAGCGCTACCTGGTTCGGATGGGCCGCTTCGGTATGGCAGGGCGTCGGCAATACGCTATTCGGTTTCGGTGCGTGGAACTGGTTGCTTGCGCGATATGCCGCTGCGACGATTTCGCCGTTGTCGCTGCTCGTGCCTGTCGTGGGCATGGCGAGCGCGGCGGTATGGTTCGGTGAGCCCCTGCCGCCATGGAAGCTCGCGGCGGGCGCGCTAATCCTGCTCGGGCTCGCGGCGATCACGTTGTGGCCGCGGCTGCGTCGCGACGTGACGGCCGAGGTTCCGCGGCCCTGTTCCGGCTAAGCAAAGCGCGCGAAGGCGGCTGCGAAGAGATGTCGCAAGAAACGCCTCGGCAAATTCCATGAACTTGCAAAAAGCGGGTCTTAGCTCCATGTCGGCGTGATGCTCGATAACACCATTGATTCTGGAAGTGAATCGCCGAACAGCGATTTCCTGCGCGGCGGACAGAGCGAACCGCTGGATGCCTATTCGCAAGCGGTTTCCTCAGCCTACGACAAGGCAAGCCCCGCCGTTGTTGCTGTCATCGCGCGACAAAGCGGAAACGCGGCACGAGGAGGTTCCGGTTCCGGGTTCGTTTTTACACCGGACGGATTGGTGCTGACCAACTCCCACGTCGTTCACAACCACCCGGTGGTGGAGGTCGTCACGCCACAGGGCTCTTCGTTCGCCGCCACGGTAGTCGGCGATGACCCGCACACCGACATTGCGTTGCTCAAGATCGATCCGCGCACTTCGCTGCCAAGCGTGCCGTTGGGGTCTTCTCGCAACTTGAGGGTAGGGCAACTGGTCATCGCGATCGGGAACCCCATTGGTTACGAGTCCACCGTCACGGCCGGAGTGGTGAGCGCACTCGGTCGCAGCTTGCGCTCGACGACGGGGCGATTGATCGACAGCGTCATCCAGACCGATGCCGCTCTGAATCCCGGAAATTCCGGCGGGCCGCTGCTCGACGCCATGGGCCGGGTTGTCGGTGTCAACACGGCAATCATTGCCGGAGCGCAGGGTATCTGCTTCGCAACGTCAATCGATTCTGCCCAGCACGTCGTCACCCAGCTACTGCAACACGGCCACGTGCGCAGAGCTTCGCTTGGCATTGCGGCCCAGACCATCACCTTGCCGCAGCGCTACCTCCATTATTTTGGATTGGAATCCAGAGCGGCGGTCCGCGTGATGGAAGTCACGCCGCGCGGTCCTGCGGCGCGCGCAGGCTTTGAGAAGGGCGATGCTATCGTCGCGTTTGAAGGTGCGCCGTGCGGTGGCGTGGATGAACTTCATCGAACCCTGGCAGCCGATCGTATTGGCATTCCCACACAAGTGACCGTGCTACGCCGCGATCGCAAATTCGATATCAAAGTGGTGCCGGTCGAACTCGTTTAGAGGAGCGTCGTACCGCGCGATTGGAGCGTGTGTACGCTGATCGAGCGTGATCATGGTTCCGCCTGATTCCAGTCACTGCCTTGCCAAGTACGATCACGCGCACGGGAACTGCCTATCCGAAATTCCTTGTCGCGTCGCTGCGGGTTGGTATTTGTGTCTCGCGGGCGCGATGCCCTCGACAAACTGTGTGCCTGCTTCCGACAACGACACACTGCGCGTCAGGTGACGGGGAGCTAGACGATTCCAGCCAAATGATTAAGGGAATCTTACCGCGGGTAGGGAAGGGCAGCTCTCGGCCAAATCCGGCCGCTCGCCTGGCCGGACGTTCCACTCCGGAGCGGTCATTCAACGCTTGAGCGAATAGTTAGCTGCCGTTTGACAGCGGCAACTCCGAATTGTACAATAATACGTACAGCAGGAGCCACCCAATGGACGCAATTACCTACAGTGCAGCACGAGCCAAACTGGCCGACACTATGGACCGTGTGTGCGATGACCACGAGCCCATAATTATTACTCGTAACGGCCAGCAAGCAGTCGTGATGCTCTCGCTCGACGATTTCAAATCTCTGGAAGAAACCTCTTATTTGCTGCGTAGTCCGAAGAATGCTCAGCGACTGCTGGAAAGCATTGCTGCACTCGAGTCCGGAAAAGGCAAGGCTCGGAGCTTGGCCAAGTGAAGCTAATCTTCTCCGAGCAGGCTTGGGAAGACTATTTGTATTGGCAAAAGATAGACAAAAAGTTGCTGCAGCGAATCAATGAACTGCTAAAAGAAATCACGCGAACGCCACACACCGGAACTGGAAAGCCTGAGCCACTTAAGCACGCTTTGGCGGGCTACTGGTCAAGACGCATCAATGACGAGCACAGGATTGTGTACAAGGTTGCTGATGGGTCGCTGTTAATCGCACAACTGCGATACCACTATTGAGGCAGCTAGCGCTTGAGCTAAGCGCGATGGCTGCCCCGAGTTGCAACCAGGAACCAACAGACAGCGAGCTCCCTCACGGGCGGCAGCTACGGGTCGAACTGAGACTGTTGTTCAGTGCCGCAGTGCCGCTAACACCGGTCAGCATTGCTGACCGCTGCCAAAAACGGCCGATGGATAGGTCATACCTCGTCGCGCGCGATCAATGGTGCTCTACGCCCGCTGGAACACCAGCACGTATGGCCTGGCGAGGGCGGCAGCGCGTACCGTCATCGTCAAGACCTTCAAATCAGCTGAGAGCACAAGCTCTTCGGTAACTGTCGCCTTTCCGTTGACCTTGTCGGTGACTATCAGAGTGTGCTCGTCCATGTGCCGGAATGAGGAAGAACGACCTTGGCCCGCATCACTCTCCTTGGGTTCATCTTGGCCTTCGATCTTCACACTCTTTGTCCGGCGCTCCACGGGATCAGCAATGGAGAGGCCGTCGCTCTCAAGCTCCTTCAACTCCATGACATAGGGTGAGTTGACCGTCTCCGTGATGCTCTGCCAGTCGCCCGTGAAGCCCGATCCTGCGCCAGTGCGCCGGTAGACGTAATCTATGCTGGTCGTGGTACCGTCGGCCTCGAACTGCCGGAAATAGTCGTTGAGGGTGTGGCCGTCGCTCGAAAGCTTCCACGTTGCATTGATCGATAACCAACCGCCAGTCTTGCGCTTCACGATCCAGGTGTCGGGCGCTTGGGCACTTACCGAAAGGAGCGATCCGCCGGCGCCTGGTTGGTCGCTCCCATCCACGACGATCGTTTCGACGCTACCGCCGAAATCGAATGCGTACGTGTTGCCACCCTTGAGTTGCACCTTCATCTCGTCGGGCATGCGGCTCTTTGATGCCACGAGTTTCCACTTGCCCACAAACGGATTCGCCGACGCCCATGCCATGCCCGCCGCCAAGGACAACGTTGCTGATAGGATTAAGCCGCCACGTTTGAACATATTTCCTCCTTCGCACTCCCCTGAACAACACCACCGCGCGCCGGCCCCAGTTCTGGCAGGGTGTCCAAGATGTTTCAGCGACTATGGTGTGTACTGGGCGACTTCCCGAATCGCCTCGACTACCGCATCCGGTTTGTCGAGCGGTATGTATTCCGAGCTGTCGGCGACGAAGACCTGCTTTGCGTTCTTGGATAACGCGAGCCATTTTGCCTGCGCTTGGGCGACACGCTGTTCGTACGCTTGCTGCTCAGCGGTTCGGGGGTGTTCTGCATCCAACGCGTGGACGCCGTGATAGCCCGTCGACAACACACGGATCGGGCGCGAGCCCAGCGAGTGCGTATGGTGCGTGAGATAGATCTTGTTCGCGCGCATCTGTTCCATTTCCGAAATGTAGCTGTCGTACATCGCCACCTTGGTGTGCGCGATCTCGTTGAGCTTCGCGTTCAACTCGGGTGACCACTGCTGCTCGGGCAGGCCGCGGAAGAATTGCTGCGCACAGTCGCGCGACGCGCCGCCGGATGATGCGGGTTGACGAGGAAGCGGCTTGCCGGCGCTGATGGCGTCGCGGCATTCGCGCAAAGACGCGATATAGCTGGCATTGCCGATGTCGCCTTCGGGTCCGCCGACATCGGCTTCGACGAGCACCATGCCGGCGACGTCCTTGAGATATCGCTGCGCGAAAGTCTGTGCCACGTCGCCGCCGAATGCGTGGCCGACGAGGATATAAGGTCCGTCGATACTGGCGTGACGTAGCGCTTCATGCAGTTCGGCGGCGATGCGCACGCTGCTGCGCGGCATTGGCGCGGCGTCGCTGAAACCTGCGCCCGCCCGATCGTAGCTGCAGGCGCGCATCGATTGCGCCACGCGCGGTTGCACGAAGGCCCAGACGGGGGACCAGTCTTCCCACCCTGATTCGAACACCACCGTAGGCGAACCGCTGCCAATGCAATAGAGATTCAATCGCGTGCCACGTGTGGGTACGAGCCGTCCGGGTTTGGCGTAGACCTCATCTCCCGGTGCAGCACCCACAGATTGCGCCAGGACGAAATACAGCATACACAGGATCAGAACGACGTTTTTCACATGGACCTCCGGCTTCGGCAGCCGCACGCAATCATAAGCATTGCCATGCTCACGCGACGGTCGAATGCGCCAAGGTGAGTGATATCGAAGTCAGAGTGCCTTACGCTGACATAGAGGTCCTATGCGGTCTGCAGCGGACTGGAAGAGGCCTGACTGCGATCAACCACACCGACTCTTGCCGAGCGGATGTTGACGCGGGTTCAGCATCCCAACGCCTATTGGGAGCATGACCGAGGCTGTCTACTACGAAATGTTCAACGTGAACGCCAAGGGACCGCTGTTCGCGGTGCAAAAGCTCGCGCCGTTTATAAAGTGGGAAGGCGCGGTTGTCCTCACGACCTCGGTCGCCAACGTCAAGGGGTTGCCCGGCCAAGCCGCATACGGAGCCGCCAAGGCTGCGCTGCGATCGTTCGCTCGGACGCTCGCCACTGAACTTCTTCCTGAGGGGATTCGCGTCAACGCGGTGACCCCCGGTCCGATCGACACGCCCATCCTTGGCAAAGTGTTTCCCGATAAAGACGTGGTCGCGCAGATCAGGGAGAAGATGACCGGTATCGTCCCGATGGCGCGCTTTGGAACGTCGGACGAGATCGCCAAGGCCGTCCTCTTCCTCGCGTTCGACGCAACCTTCACGACCGGTGCTGAATTTCCGGCCGATGGGGGTTGGTCGCAACTGTGAAGGCACGGCAGAGGTCAGTGGTTCTATCCAACTATCGTCCACCAAATCAAAGAGTTCTGACGTTTTCCTCGCGGAACTTATCGTAATTCGCCACGGCCGCCCCCCATGCTGGCGCGCGTTCAGCAACTATTCGAACTTTTGTAAATTTTGAGTTATAGTGGATATCGCTGTGTCTGCTCGGTGGTTGTTTTGCGCGATCGGAAACGTAAAGTCTTCAATCCGCTTCATTCCCCGCATTCCAGTGAGTCGGCCCTTGTCGTTGCGCTTGGGCTTAGTTCGAATTTCTTGTGGAGTTTTTATGTCGGATCGTGAGGTTGGTACTGTCAAGTGGTTCAACGACAGCAAGGGTTTCGGCTTCATCAGCCGCGAGAACGGCCCTGATGTATTCGTGCACTTCCGTGCAATCCAGGGGACGGGCTTCCGCACCCTGCAGGAAGGCCAGAAGGTGAGTTTCAAGGTCGTGCAGGGCCAGAAGGGTCTGCAGGCCGACGAAGTCGCTCCCGCCTAAGATTGGTACCGTAAGTCCTTGAAGGCACCGGCGGCTTGCCCGCCGGTGCATTTTCGTGCGCGTATCCCGTGCGTGCGATCTGCCCGAATCTCGTTGCGCCGGGTTACCATCCGCGCATGACGATCATCGTTCTCGAACCCAAAGTCCACGACCTCGGCGGCTTCCAGGTGCGCCGTCTGTTGCCGCAGCTGCGCGCGCGCCACATCGGGCCCTTCGTGTTTTTCGATCACATGGGTCCGGCGCAGTTCGCACCCGGGCGTGGCGTCGACGTGCGCCCGCATCCGCACATCGGCCTCGCCACGGTCACCTACCTGTTCAGCGGCGCGATGGAGCATCGCGACAGCCTGGGCAACGTGCAGACGATCAGCCCGGGCGACGTGAACTGGATGACCGCCGGGCGCGGCATCGTGCATTCGGAGCGCTCGCCGGCACGCGAGCGCGACGCCGGCGATTTGCTGCACGGGATCCAGACCTGGGTGGCATTGCCGCAGCATGCCGAGGAAGTCGACCCGAGTTTCCATCATCATGCCGCAAGTTCGCTGCCGCGTTTCGCGATCGGTGATGCGAGCCTCACCCTGATCGTTGGTACGGCATTCGGCAGGACGTCGCCGGTGGCGACGTTCTCGAACATGTTCTATCTCGCCGCGGAGATTCCGGCCGGCGGTGCAATGCTGCTGCCGGCCGAACACGTCGAACGCGCCGTGTATGCGGCCGATGCGCCGCTGCTGGTCGCCGGCGCGGATCTTGCGCCCACCCAGTTCGCGGTATTGCCGGCCGGTCAGGACATCGAGATACGCGCCAAATCCGCCGCACGAGTGATCCTTTGCGGCGGCGATCCGCTCGATGGCGAGCGCCACCTGTACTGGAATTTTGTGTCGAGTTCGCGCGAGCGCATCGAGCGCGCCAAGGCTGACTGGACAGCGATGCGTTTTCCGCCGATACCCGGTGAAACGGAATTCATCCCGCTCCCGGAATGATCAGCGATACTGCCGATGACAGTCATCGCAGACGTCGCCGATCTTCTGCACCGGCGCCGCCAGCGCCTTGCAGTCGCCCGGCATGTTCGCGGACAGGGCATCCGCGAGACGCGACTCGAACTCGCGAAATGTCGCATCGGGAATGTCTTCATCGTAGACGGCTGTGCCGATTTCTCCGGCGAGGCCGCGCAAGACATTCAGATGCTGCGCCGATCGCTCGCAATGGCCGCGCCGGACATCATCGCGCAGCGCTGCATAGTGATGCTGCATCACGTCCATGAGTCCACGCGGATAGGCGTCGCGCTGGCGCAATGCATTGACGACGCTGGCGGCGCCGACGGCGCCGATGGCGATGCCCAGCACCAGCAGAATGATTTGACGCATGATTCGTACCAGCGTTTTCGAGCGCGCGAGCATAAGGCATTTGCCGGTTTCGGTGCGCGCAGCTTGCTAGAATGACCCGCAGGTGTCCGGGGCAAGAGCGGCGTGGCTGCAAGCAAGAACAATACTTCCGAGACCGATCGCCACACCATCGGCGAGCCGACGCGCCAGGAAAGCGGCACGTTCAAACCGCGCCTGATCGTGGTCAGCGGGATGCTGCTCGGGCAGCAGATCGAGCTCGGCGACGCGCCGGTGATCATCGGGCGCTCCAGCGAGTGCGCATTGGCGATGCCGCATCCGAGCGTATCGCGCCAGCATTGCCGCATCTGGTGTGTGGACGACCGTTATCTGATCGAGGACCTCGGTTCGACGAATCGCACCTATCTGAACGGCAAGGCGATCACGCGCGCGGAATTGCGCGATGGCGACCAGATCAGCGTCGGCAACAATGCGATCAAGTTCTTCACCAGCACCAGCGTGGAGGCGAACTACCACGAGGAGCTGATCGATCTGGCGATCTACGACAGCCTGACCGGTTTCTACAATCGACGCCGTTTCCGCGCGATGCTGGATGAGGAACTGGGCGCGGCGAAAACCTCGGCACCGTTGAGCCTGCTGCTGATGGATCTGGACCATTTCAAGCAGATCAACGATCGTTTCGGACATCTGGTCGGCGACCAGGTGCTCAGCGTGGTCGCCCAGGTCATGCGCGAGCACGCGCCCGCTGACGCGGCGATCGGCCGCCTCGGCGGCGAGGAATTCGCGCTCGCCTTGCACGGCAAGACACTGACCGAGGCGGCGGCACTGGCCGAAACGCTGCGCATTGCCGTGAGTTCGCGCCCGATCGAAACGCGCGACGAACGTTTGCAGGTGACGATCAGCATCGGCATCGCCCAATCCGGCATCGATGGCGACACGCCGTCCGACCTGCTGCGCCGCGCCGATGAACGCATGTACGCCGCGAAGCAGGCGGGTCGCAACCGGGTTTGCGCGGCGGACTAGATCTACGACTCGCTCGCCGGCTTCGGCTTCAGCCGCGCCCGCTTGCCTTGCCACTCGCCCGCCATGTCGGCTTTGCCGTCGACGCGATAAGCCTCGATCAGCTTGTCGATGTACTCGCCCATGCGCCAGTGATCGGCGCCGAGATCTTTCTGTTTTTCGGCGACCGCGGCGAGCAGCGACGCCTGCGCCTCGGCGTAGCGCCCGGCCTTGAGCAGCGCCTTGCCGAGGCCGTAATGGATTTCCCCGGTGACGGCGTGATCGGCGCCAAGCAGCTCGATGGACGTGGCCAAGGCCTGCTGCTGCAGCGCGATCGCCTGTGCCGTATCGCCGATGTCGAGCAGATAGTTCGCATAATTGTGCGTGGCGATGATCGTGTTCATGTGCTTGTCGCCGAAACGCTTGCGCACGCCTTCGAGCGCACGCCGGTAATACGGGCCGGACTCGGCAACCTTCTCGGGCGTGCCTTGCTGGCGCAGCGCGCCGGCCAGATTCGACACGACGTTCAGCGTGACGGCGTGCTCGGGTCCGTACAGTTTTTCGTCGACCGGCAGCATCGCCGACAGGATCTTCGCGCCCTCGGCGAAACGTTGCGATTCCAGGTACATGATGGCAAAGCTGTTCATCGTGTCGAGGGTGCGCGGATCTTGCTCGCCCCAGAGCCTGGTTTCTCGTTCGATCACCTCGTGAAAGATCGGTTCGGCTTGCGCATAGCGGCCCAGATCCGTGAGCACGGTGGCCTGCATGTCGAGTGCGTCGATGCGCAGACCGCCGTCAGCGCCCTCGGCTTGTTCGATGACTGGCAGCAGCGTTTCGACGCGCTGTTCGGCAGCTGCATACTCGCCGCGCTCGCGTTGCGTGCGCACCAGGTCGATGGCGCTGTCCAAGGTCTGCTTGTTGCCGGCGCCGCGGATGCGCGACAGCGTGGCGACGTTGCGGGTCAGCAGATCTTCGGCCTCCTTTTGCTTGCCGGTATTCAGCAGCTGCCGGGCAAGCTGGTGTTCGATCTTCAGTGTCGGCAGCGCATCCGCGCCAAGTTGTCGGCGCGCGAGGTCGTACGCGCGTTGCGTATGCTCGAGCGCAAGCTGGTATTCGCCGAGGCTGCTGTAGCTGGCACCGACGGTGTTTTCGATGTCGGCCAGCACCTCCGGCTGGTTCGCCAGTTCCTTGTCGGCACGCGCGGCGGCCTTGTCGAGCACCAGATGCAGCAGGGTCTTGTCGAGGTCGCGCGCCTGGCGCGGATCGACGCCGGACAACACGTCGGTGAGGAATTGCGAAGTCTGCCGGCTTTTCTCCGCCTCCAGATTCGCGCGCTGCGCGGCGTCGCGCGCATGCAGCATGCCGACGACGGCGGCGGCCGTACCGGCGATCAGCGCGAGCGCGACGATGCCGGCCGCAATCATCTGCATATGGTTGCGCCTGAGGAAGCAGCGCAGGCGATAAGCGGGCGTCGCCGGCACCGCGCGCAACGGGTAACGGCGCAGGTAGCGGTCGATCTCCTCGGCGAGCGCCTGCGCGGAATCGTAGCGGTGTGCGCGTTGCGGATCGATGGCACGCGCGAGCAGCCAGCGCAACTGCTCCGGGATGGCGGCCAGATCGTGCAGCGCGTCGCCGTCCGCAGGGACGTTCTGTCCAAGCGACGCGAGGATCGCCGCGTGCAAGTCGCGGTTGTCCAGGCCGGCGGCCGCCGCGCGATCGAGCAGCGTTGCCGGCGCGAGCAGTTCCAGCAGCATGACGCCAAGCGCATAGACGTCGCTGCGGATATCGATTTCGCCGGCCCGGCCGCGCAACTGTTCCGGACTCATGTAACCGCGCGTGCCGGCGCGCTGCATCAACGTGCTGTCGCCGCCGCTGCCGCGGCTGGCGCCGATCGCGATGCCGAAATCGATGATCTTCGGCATCGCTTCGCCGTCGATCTGCGCGATCAACACGTTGCTCGGTTTGAGATCGCGATGGATCACGCCTTTCTGGTGCGCATGCTGCACGCCCATGCAGATGCGCGCGAACAGTTTCAGCTTGTCGCGCAGCGCCAGCGCACGCGTATTGCAATAGGCTGCAAGCGTCGGCCCATCGATCCATTCCATCGCCAGAAACGGATGACCTTGCGGCGTCGTGCCGGCGTCATAGACTTTCGCGATGGCCGGATGATCCATGCGCGCGAGCGCCTGGCGCTCGACGAGGAAGTACGCTTCGGCGAGACCGCCGCGGACCTGATCGCGGATCAGTTTCAGCGCGACCGGGCGTTCGATCGGCTCGATCTGCGCGGCCAGATAGACGGCGCCCATGCCGCCTTCGCCGAGTAGGCGCACAATGCGATAGGGGCCAACGCGTTGCCCGGGTGCGAGCGTTTGCGCGCCGCTGGCGACGCTGGTTTCGACATCGAGCACCGTCGGCTGATCCGGTGCGCTGACGCGGGAATCGTTCTGCATGCTGCTTCCCCGGATTTTGCCGATGCTAGAGTACACGCTTTCGCTGTGGAGACGGCAGTGGATCAACGTTTTTCAGGCGTCGAGCGTTTGTATGGCGCGGGCAGCGTCGCGCGCTTGACGCAGGCGCATGTGTGCGTGGTCGGCATCGGCGGCGTCGGCTCGTGGGCGGCCGAGGCGCTGGCGCGTTCCGGTATCGGCGAGATCACCCTTATCGATGCCGATGAGGTGTGCGTTTCCAACGTCAACCGCCAGTCGCACGCATTGGAAGGCGAGTTCGGACGACCGAAGGTCGAGGTCGTCGCGGCGCGCCTGCGCGCGATCAATCCAAAGTTGCGCGTGCATCCGCGCGCCGAGTTCGTCACCTTGAAGAATCTTGCCGGACTGCTTGGCCGCGATGAGCTGACTGGCTACGACGCCGTGATCGACGCCTGCGACGCGCTGCGTATAAAAGTGGAAATGATCGCATTCTGCCGGCGCCGCAAGATCCCGATCGTCGTCTCCGGTTCGGCCGGCGGCCGCCGCGACCCGACATTGCTCACGACGCGCGACTTGTCGAAAACCGAGCACGACATCCTGCTCGGACTGGTGCGCAAGAGGCTGCGCGACGATTACGGCTGGACGCGCAATCCGAAGCGCTATTTTGGCGTGCAGGCGGTGTTCTCGCGCGAGAACGTCAATTATCCGCAGCCCGACGGCAGCGTTTGCAAGACGCGCCCACCGAACGCTGCTGGCGAAGCGGCACTCAAGCTCGATTGTGGCGGCGGGCTCGGCGCCGCGATGCACGTCACGGCAGCATTCGGCATGGTCGCAGCGGCAAGGGTGCTGGCGACGCTGCTGGCAAAATCGGAGTAGGCTGTGCACGCTGGTGACGGGGACGCGTCATGAAACGTGTGCGGATTGTCTGCTTTGGCCTGTGTGCGCTGGTGCTGGCTGCGCACGCCGAAAAAAAAGTATACAAGTGCACCAATGCGGATGGTTCGTCCGTATTCTCGCCAGACCCGTGCGGCGCCGGCGCGCAGGAATTGAAGATCGATACGAGCGCGGCGCCAGCACCGTTGCCGGCAAGCGTGGCACCGCCATCGGCTGCGGATACGCCGCCACCAGCACCGGAGCCCACGACCATTGTTCCGGTGAGTTCGGCGGAAGACACGAAATGCCGGCAGGATGCCGAGCGGCTGCGGACAATCCCGGCGCAGGCCAATCTCGACATGCTGCTGCAACGCCAGGGCGAATTGGTGCGCAGTTACTCTGCAAATGCCTCCGAGGCGGTAAAGGTCCAGATCGGCAACCTTGACGCAACGATAGAGGCGGAGCAGGCGCGCCAGGAGGAAGCGCGCAAGAATGGCGAACGAGCCTATGCGCGTGCGATTGCGAAGTGCGACGCAAATGCCGCCGCGCGCAACAGCAAAGCCGGCAACCCGTGATACCTCACGCGCGCCGGGCGAGACCGAACAGGCGCTCGCAATTGCCTGTCGTCGCCCGGCCGATTTCCTCCGGCGTCGCGCCGCGCAGTTCCGCCACGCACACACAGACTTCGGCGAGCAGCGCCGGTTCATTGCGCGTACCCTGATGGCCGTGCAGCGGCTGGTCGGGGGAATCGGTTTCGAGCAGCAGGAATTCGAGCGGCATCGTCGCGACGATCTTGCGCAGCCGGCGCGCGCGGGGATAGGTGACCGGCCCGCCGAGGCCGATGCAGAACCCGAGTTTCCATAGCTGCCGCGCCTGTTCGGCACTGCCGGAAAAGCTGTGCACGACGCCATGCAGATTGCCGGTCCGGCGGATCGCAGCGGTGACTTCATCGACGGCGCGCCGCGCGTGCAGGATCAACGGCAGGGCAAATTCGCGCGCCAGTTCGAGCTGCTTCTGGAAATAGCCGCGCTGCGCATCGGCGTCCAGTCCGGCCACGAAGAAATCCAGTCCGCATTCGCCGATGGCGACGGGCTTCTCACGCTCGATCCAGCGCGCGAGTTCGTCGAGATGCTCCGGTAGATGCTCCGCCAGAAACAGCGGATGCAGGCCATACGCTGGGTAGAGGCCGGCCGCGTCCGCGCACAGGGCCCGGACGCGCGGGAAACTCGCCGCCGTGATCGCCGGAACGATCTGCCGCGCCACGCCGGCAGCGCGCGCGCGTGCGAGCACGGCGGCGCGGTCGGCAGCGAATTCGGCAACGTCGAAATGCGAGTGGCTGTCGACAAGATCGGGCATCACAGCACGAGCCACGTCGCCAACCCGAGGAACAGGCCCATGCTCACCACGTCGGTGGCGGTCGTGAGAAAGATGCTCGACGCCATCGCCGGATCGGCGCCGATGCGCTTGAGGCCCAGCGGCACTGCTGCGCCGGCCATGCCGCTGGCCACGCTCGACAGCGACATCGCTGCGAAGGTTATGAACGCCAGCGTGGCCGCATGCGGATTGTGCTGATAGTGCGCCATCGCGAACATGCCCAGGCTCGCGA
>Ga0105239_10001954_pt1 | contig 26883 bp, 20 predicted proteins | sample KBSC44metaG_FD_92761 | JGI IMG/M metagenome (GOLD analysis project Ga0105239, IMG submission 92761) | Corn rhizosphere microbial communities from Kellogg Biological Station, Michigan, USA - KBS C4-4 metaG | ecosystem: Host-associated > Plants > Roots > Rhizosphere > Soil | place: Michigan, USA...
CTGTGCAGCGAGACAGCGCAATCGGCGTCGCGTACAAGAGCGGTCATCTCCCCATCGCTGAGGCGTGTGGTGATGATCTTGATCCGCGGATCACCTGAGGCGGCCTGCATCAGACGTTCCCAATGGCGTTCGCTATTGCTCCAGTGCTGTGGATTGACGTTCGATGTCTTGACGACCAGTTCGACATTCTCGCCACCCGGAAACGCTTTGAGAAACGCCAGTACGACGGCGAGCGGGTTTTTCCGTTCGATTGACGAATCAAAGTCGAACACGGTGACGAACCGGAATGCGGCGTTCGTTCGCGGCGCCTTTTTATGCGCGAGAAACGCCTCGTCGCCGCGAAACAGCCCTTTGCCGACGACATAGGTCCGATTGAGCGGCGCATAAACATCCGCCACATATCGGGTTGGCGCCCAAATTTCGTCCACCAGCGCGGCGCCGAGCTTTTGAACCGCGGCCGGACGGGAAACCTCCCACAAGAAGAAGCCCGTCGTATAACAGTCGAATAGGATTCCGCTTCTGTCCTTGATGAAGAAGTCAGGAACATCCTGTGCGTTGACCGCAAAGACGATGATGGGGCGAGACCGGCAGCTCTTGAACCAGCGGCCGAGTTCTTCATGGACCATGGCTGCGGTCCAATCATAATCGAAACCTGTGAGCTTTACGGATTCCATCGTCAGCGCGTTCGACAGCATGGCGAAGTTGCGACCCAACCCGGATCCTTTTGAAGCGTGACCGACTAGAAGGATGTCCCGGATCGTGTCGTCAACCTTGATCGCGGGACGCACGGTCGCCGTTCCACCCGTCAACAGCGCGATCACGCGCTGCGGGAGACCGTGGCACTGATCCGCGTCGAAGAAGAAGCTGAAGAACGGAAGGAATTGTGTGTTGCGCGGAAGGACCGAGGCCACCATCTCGATAACGAAAAGCATGCGGTCGATTGCGTTCCCGAAATTGAATCGCTTGCGATAGGCCTCTGAGTTCGACCAGACAAGTTTCAGGAAGCGGCTGGTGCAGAGTCCAGGAAGATCGCCGCTGGCCGCTTCTTCATCGAGGTAGGCAACGACGTCCGGTTGCAGACAAGCGGGAGGCACCTTGCCTGTTCCCGCGAGTGAACTGAGATACCACCAGCAGAAATCGTCATAAGCTTTCGGCTGCGTGAGTGAGATTGGTGGACGATTTTGCAGAAGCCCGAAGGCTGCAAGCGCGTCTATCGGCTTACCGTTTCCCATCGACAGCACTGGACGCCCCAGGCGCGACGTCAAGCTGTCGCCGACCGGAACTGTAGCGACCGGTCTCTGATGCGAAAGGGCGGAGAAATAGGACAGCGCCATTTCACAGAATTCGAAATCGCCGTCTGTCTCGTGGTCGCTCCGGCGCTCAAGATAATGTTCGAAATAGTCCTCGCGCAGATACGCCGCATGGCTTTCGGCTGGCGCATCGCGCAACGTTCTAGCTGCGGCCACAATATCCATCAGATCGGCGAATTCAGGGCCCGAAAAGAAATCCCGTACGACCGGACTTATCCAGAACGCGACAAATATCGCCAAGCTATCCAGCACATCGTCCCGCGAGCCCAATCGTTCCGTCACAAAGCTTGCGAGACGTGCAAGTCGCGTCTTTTCCCGCGCATAAAACGCCCCGGCCGAGACTGGCACAATAACGCGTGGCAGCAACTGCAACATGACGAACGCCGCATCTGCGTCGCCGGTCGCTGCGAAGCGCTGGGCTGCTTCCAGATACGTTTTCGGTTCGCCCTGCGCCTTGCGCTCATCGAGAAAGCCCGTCAGCCGTGGCGAGAGGAACTGGGCCATGTGACTGGGCGGCAGGTCGTTGAGTACCTGCGTGAAGCAGGCGTTCACAGCTGGCGAAAAAGCGCCATAGCGTTCGTGAACGCGCAACAGCGGCTCGATCTGTCCGCGGCGGGCAAGATAGGGAATGACCGCGAGAAGAGACTCCTCGTCGAGGACTGCCGCCTCCCCCGAATCTTGTTGCAGCCTTGCCAGAACACTGTCGAGAAGATCCGCGGCAACCAGATGCGGCATGAGCGCCGCCGCAATCGAAGCTTCCGTGTTGGGCACCGTCGCCAGCGCGTAGGCGATCTCCGGATCAAGTTCACCCGTCGGGATACGCTCGAGCAGAAGCGCGAATTCCTTGCCCAACCCCGGCCGATAACTGCCGGCGCGCAAAAGGCGGCCCATTGCCTTCGCAGCGTCGGCATATTGTTCGAGTGCCACATGGCTTGCGAAAACACGCTCGACCACTTGTGACGTGGGTTTGATGCGGAAGGCCTTGTCATAATATTTGAGCGCTTGCGCGGGCCGGCGCAGTTCGCTGAGCAACCGGCCTGCCGAATATTGAAAAGCGTAGTCGCGTGCCCGCACGGCGGATATTTCTTCGAGAATTTTTTCGCCTTGCTGAGGCACACCAGTCGCTGCCAGTGCGCGCGCATGCTCTAGGACGACCAGATCGGGTGTTTTGGAATCGTGGGACAATTCGCCGGCAAAGGCCGCCACGATGTCGGGCCGGCCAAATTTGTTGAGGTGCTGCAGAATCATGCCGGCCGGCTGCTGCGTCTGCAGAAAATCGCGGATGAGAGCGAGCGAGGCGGCACGGTCCGTGGCGAACAGCGAAATGATGCGCCGCACGTCGGCGGCGGAGACCGCCCCTGAAACAGCTTCCTGACCCTGCTCTGACATGCTGTTCGTTGAACCTGTGTGAATACTTGCGGCCATGCCGGTTGCCTGGCTACCTAGCAGATGTTCCTTTGAATCGTCCAACCTGCCCCGCGAGATGCCATGAAAGTCCGTTCACGAAGAGCCGCAGGCGCACGAGCGAGGAAGACGCCGGCCAAAATCATTCTTTGCGTTGGGCTGAAGAGCAGCGGTTCGACCTGGCTCTACAACGTCGTTATCCGGCTTCTGAAGGAGACTCGCAGCGGAAAGACCGCCGCGTTCTATGCTGACAGGGTGGCTCTTTTTCCCAAAGGAAGTGAACAGGCACAGTTTCTGGTGGTGAAGAGCCACGTTCCCTCGGAGCCGCTTCTCTTTGTGACCCGGCTGACCCGCGGCCAGGTCTTCCTGACCATCCGCGAACCGCGCGACTCCGTTGTCTCCCTCATGCAGCGTTTTAGCTTCTCTTTTGATGCGGCTCTCAAGGATGTGGCCGAAGAAGCGGCGCGGATTGTGGAATTCTCCCGCGCGCGGGACATTGTTCTGCTGCGCTACGAAGACGGCTTCCATGAAGATCGGAAAACAATTGCCGAGGTAGCCGCGCTGATCGGCGTGCGGGCACCGAAAGCCCTGCAGCAGAAGATCTTCAAGGCGCTGACCTCCGATGCGGTCAAACGCAAGATCCGGAATTTGAAAGCGCAGGGTGTATTCGGAGCAGCACCGAAGCCAGAACATTTCGATCCCGCAACCCATTGGCATCCCGGCCATGTGGGCGACGGCCGCACGGGCAAATATGCCGAGTTCCTGTCGGCGGCACAGCAGGAAGAAGTCCTCGCGCGGACGCGCGGTTACTGCAAACGCTTCGGTTATCTGCGCGCGCGAAAGAGGTAGTGCCAGGCGGCCAGCCATGCGGCCCCGCCCATTGCCACCGCGCCACCAATGGCGACCAGCAGGTCCGCCTCGCCTGTGTACCGGAAGATGAAATAATACACGATGATCGCCATCGCAACCGCGATCACATGCGGCCACGCCCAATGCGGCTTCTTGTCGGCGGGTTGCTCATCCATACTTAGGCCCATAGCACGAATCCAACGTCAGCACAGCAACGACGGAACGTATTTCCTGAGCGCCCCGGAACGCACATGTGCCGTGATGGCCGCGATGTCGGGCGCAAAATAGCGGTCGCGGTCGTAGCTTCCCACCAGCGCGCGGACCTCATGCGCAGCCGCTTCGAGCGGCTCAGAACTCTTAAGCGGATGGCGGAAATCGAGGCCCTGTGTCGCCGCCAGCAATTCGATGGCCACGACGGCGGCCGCATTCTCCGCCATGTCGTGCAAACGCCGCGCGCCATGCGTCGCCATCGAGACGTGATCTTCCTGGTTGGCGCTTGTGGGCACGGTGTCGATGGACGCCGGATGCGCCAGCATGCGGTTCTCCGCCACCAGCGCCGCGGCCGTCACCTGGGCGATCATGAAGCCGGAATTGAGCCCCGACTCTTTCACGAGGAACGCCGGCAGCCCGCTCATCTTGGGATCGACGAGGATCGCCGTGCGGCGCTCGGAAATATTGCCGATCTCGCACAGCGCCATCGCAAGCTGATCGGCGGCGAAGGCGACGGGCTCCGCGTGGAAATTGCCGCCGGAGACGATTTCGGTTTCGCTCAACACCAGGGGATTGTCGGTCACACCATGCGCCTCGACGAGAAGCGTGTCGGCGGAATTGCGCATCAGACCGAGCACCGCCCCCATCACCTGCGGCTGACAGCGGAAGGAATACGGGTCCTGAACCTTGTCATCGGCACCCGGCGCGCGATGAGATTCACGGATGGCGCTGCCCGCCATCAAACCGCGTAGTGCTGCCGCGACGTCGATCTGCCCTTGTTGCCCGCGCAACGTGTGGATGCGCGCATCGAACGGCGTGTCTGAGCCTTTCAGCGCATCGGTGGACATCGCGCCCGCGACGATGGCGGCGGCGAAAACCTTCTCGATCTCGAACAATCCGCTGAGCGCGAGCGCGGTCGAAACCTGCGTGCCGTTGAGAAGCGCAAGGCCTTCCTTCGGACCGAGCGTCAGCGGTTTCAGGCCAGCTTTTTCAAGCGCCCTAGCTGCAGGAACAATCTCACCCTTGACCCGCGCTTCGCCGACGCCGATCAGCAGAGCCGCCATGTGTGCCAAGGGCGCGAGATCGCCGGACGCCCCCACCGAACCCTTCGCCGGGATGCAGGGATAGACCTCCGCTTCGACGAGCTTCTGCAACGCCAGCACCGTCTCGCGCTTCACGCCGGACGCGCCACGCGACAGAGACGCCGCTTTCAACACCAAAACCAACCGCACGACGTCGTCGCTCAAAAGCGGCCCGACACCGCAGGCATGACTGAGGACCAGATTGCGCTGCAATTCCTCGAGATCGTTCTTCGCGATCGAGGTGTTGGCGAGAAGGCCAAAACCCGTGTTCACGCCATAGACCGTGTCGCCGCGCGCGACGACATTCGCGATGGTCTCAGCGCCTTTGTCGATGGCCGCCAGTGCGTCGGTGGAGACCGCAATTCGGCAAGACCGCTCATAGGCCCGGCGCAGGGCCGCGAGAGGCAATTCCCCACCGATTTCCAGAGTTAACTCCGCTTCCGCCACGTCCCTACCCGGTTCACCTGCTGTTCCCAGCATAGCCGCGCGCGGGGCGAAAATCCGCTGTGACTTCTTGACGTTTCCCGGTAGGAAGCAGGGGCTGCTGGTCCACGGCTTGCAGGAAGGCTCCAGAACGTCCTGCAACGGGGCAGCAAGCGATGCGGCAGGCAGATAATTCGTATGGCGGCTCCCGCACGGTTCATAAGAACGCGGTGCCGGTCGAAATCACGCTAACCAGCGGAAAAGTGCTCGGCGCGAAGGTGTTTTTGCCGGTCCAGGGGCGCATCAGCGATCTCTTGAACGACGACCGCAATTTCATACCGGTCGAATGCGACGGCGAGTGCCACGCGCTGGCCAAGACATCGATCATGCAAGTTCGCATGCCCTCCGCTAAGGTTCCTCAGCGCAAGGGTTGCCCTTATGCGATTCTGGGTCTGCCGGAAGGCGCCTCATTGGAGGAGATCAAGAAGGCCTATCATGAGCTCAGCCGGGCCAATCATCCCGACCGGATCCGGGGCGCGGGGCTGGCGCAGGACATCGTGGATTTTGCAAATCAAAACATGATCCGGATCAACGCCGCATATGCGCAGTTGACCAAGGACGCCGGTTTGCAAGCCGCCTGAGGGCGTTCTTCAAAAGCGCACTCGCTCAGCCGATGGACGGCAGGTTGAGGTGGTTCTCGCGCGCGGATTCGATCGCGATCTCATAGCCTGCATCGGCGTGGCGCATCACCCCGGTTGCGGGGTCATTCCATAGGACACGTTCCAGTTTCGCGCGCGCATCTTCTGTGCCGTCGGCGACGATCACGACACCGGCATGCTGCGAAAAGCCCATGCCGACACCGCCGCCATGATGGATCGATACCCACGTCGCGCCCGATGCGGTGTTCAGCAGCGCGTTGAGCAGCGGCCAGTCGGACACCGCGTCCGATCCGTCGCGCATCGCCTCGGTTTCGCGGTTGGGGCTCGCAACCGAGCCGGAATCCAGATGATCTCGGCCGATCACGATGGGCGCTTTCACCTCGCCGCGCGCGACCATGTCGTTGAACATCATGCCGGCGCGATCACGGTCGCCAAGACCGATCCAGCAGATGCGCGCAGGCAGGCCCTGAAACGCGATGCGCTCCTTCGCCATGTCGAGCCAGCGATGCAGCGATTTGTTTTCGGGAAACAGCTTCTTCATCGCGTCATCGGTTTTGAAGATGTCTTCCGGATCGCCCGACAGCGCCGCCCAGCGGAACGGACCGATGCCACGGCAGAACAGCGGGCGGATATAGGCCGGCACAAAGCCCGGGAAATCGAACGCGTTCTCCACGCCCTCGTCCTTCGCGACCTGACGGATGTTGTTGCCGTAGTCGACAGTCGGGATGCCCTGCTTCGCGAAGTCGAGCATCGCGCGGACATGCTTGGCGATGGATTTCCGCGCCGCGGCGCCGACGGCCGCCGGATCGGAGACGCGCTTGGCTTCCCATTCCGCGAGCGTCCAGCCTTCGGGCAGATAGCCATTGTTCGGATCATGCGCGCTGGTCTGATCGGTCACCGCGTCCGGCTTCACGCCACGGCGGATCAGTTCTGGGAGAATCTCCGCGGCATTGCGACAAGACCGACGGAAACCGGCTTTTTCTCCCTCACCGATTTGCCGATCAGCGCCAGCGCCTCGTCGAGCGACGACACGCCGATATCGAGATACCGGGTTTCCAACCGCTTCTCGATACGTGACGGCTGGCATTCGATGGCGAGCATCGATGCACCGGCCATGGTCGCAGCGAGCGGCTGCGCACCGCCCAGGCCGCCGAGACCGGCCGTCAGTATCCATTTGCCGGAGAGATCGCCGCCGAAATGCTGGCGCCCCATCTCGACGAAGGTTTCATAGGTGCCCTGAACGATGCCCTGGCTGCCGATATAGATCCAAGATCCGGCCGTCATCTGGCCGTACATCATCAGGCCTTTCTTATCGAGCTCGTTGAAGTGCTCCCAGTCGGCCCAGTGCGGCACGAGATTGGAATTCGCGATCAGCACGCGCGGTGCGCCCTCATGCGTGCGGAATACGCCGACCGGCTTTCCCGATTGCACCAGCAACGTCTCGTTCGCGTCGAGTTTCTTCAGCGTCTCGACGATGCGGTCGAACGCATTCCAGTTGCGCGCCGCTTTGCCGATGCCGCCATAGACGACAAGGTCCTGCGGTCGCTCCGCGACTTCGGGATCGAGATTGTTCATCAGCATCCGCATCGCCGCTTCGGCATACCAGGTCTTGCAGGTCTTCTCGGGCCCGCGGGGGCTGCGGATCACGCGCGTGTTTTTGATATCGCTCATGTGTTCGTTCCGTTGTCGGAGCGTCCCCGGACATAGCGGTCGAGGAGCAAATCGGCGCCGATCCAGTAGCAAAGCTCGGACGGATCGGAAACCCGCCACACCGCGAGATCGGCCGATTTCCCCGTCTCCAGGGTGCCGATATCGTCGCGGCCAAGCGCCTTGGCGCCATTGCGCGTCATTCCGGTCAGCGCCTCCTCCGGCGCAAGACCGTATAGCGTGCAGGCCATGTTGAGCGCGATCAGCGGCGAGGCGACAGGCGAGGTGCCGGGATTGCAGTCAGTCGCGATGGCGAGCGGCACGCCCGCGCGGCGCAGCGCCTCGATCGGTGGCTTCTTGGTCTCGCGTAGGAAATAAAACGCCGTCGGCAGCAGCACTGCGACCATGCCAGCCTGCGCCATGGTCGCCACGCCTTCATCGCAAAGATGTTCCAGATGGTCGGCAGAAAGCGCGTTGTACTTTGCCGCCAGGATCGCGCCACGCGAATTGGAAAGCTGCTCGGCATGTAGCTTCACACGAAGCCCATGCGCCATCGCTGCAGCGAAGACCCGCTCCGTCTCCTCCGGCGTGAAGGCAATGGTCTCGCAGAAGGCATCCACCGCTTCGGCCAGCCGATCGCGTGCGATGACCGGAATCATCGCATCGCAGATCAGATCGACATAAGCCGAACGACGATCCTTGTATTCCGGTGGCAATGTGTGCGCACCGAGGAACGTGGGCGACACGGTGATGTTGACGCGCGCGCCGACCTTCGCCGCGGCACGCAGCATCTTCAGCTCGCTGTCCGTATCGAGGCCGTAACCCGATTTGATCTCGACCGTGGTGGCGCCCTGGCGTGCCATCGCGCGGGCGCGCGGCAGCGATTGCGCGACGAGATCGTCTTCAGTGGCCGCGCGCGTTGCACGCACGGTGGAAAGGATTCCGCCGCCGGCCCGCGCGATCTCTTCGTAGGTGGCGCCTTTCGCACGCATTTCCCATTCGGGCGCACGATTGCCGGCGAAGACGAGATGGGTGTGGCAGTCCACGAGTCCCGGCGTCACCCAGGCCCCGTCAAGCGAGACGATTTCCCGCGCCAGTTTTTGCGGATCCGCAGGCAGCGATGAACGCGGCGCAACAAACGAAAGATGGCCGCTATCGATCCCGATCGCCGCATCGTGGATTGCGCCATAAGGTGCTGCACCCCCCGTCATCGTGGCGGCATGGCAATCGACGAGCAACCTGTCCCACATGGCGCGGACGATACAGATTACGGTGAAGGAAACGAGGACAATTTTCCCGGTATTGAGGCCTTTTGGGGCGGATTTTCGCCAAGTCGCACGATGCAATCTGCTGGCTGGAACTTGGCGCCGGGATTAGAATTCCTATGTCAGATAGAGCCACGCCCGTCATGCGGCGCCGGCGTGGCGGGCAAATTACCAGCCGCGCAAAGGCGTTACTTATGGAAACACCGCTGCAACTCGAACTTCAGGGTATCAAGGCGACGGACTATGTCCGCGAGCTCATCGCGGAAAATCTCTCCAAACTCGAAAAGCGCCATGGCCGCGCGACGGCTTGCAGGATTGTCGTGCGCGCACCTGCGGCGCACCACCAGAGTGGAGAGCCCTATTCAATCAGTATGCGCATCGCCTTGCCGTCGCGGCGGGAAATCAATATCGGTCACAAGAAGACGCTGGACGACCGGTTCACCGACTTAACATTTGCCATCAACGACGCTTTCAAGCGAGCCTTGCGTCGGCTGTCCGACGAAACCACGCAGCTTCAAGGCCGCACTAGGCGCCGCCCTATCAGGTTGCCTGCCGAAGCCATCTAGTGTTGCAAAAAAGGGTCTAGTTGCGGCACGATCACGCCACTTTCTGCGTTTACCAAGAGGGGAAACACTGCAGGGGGTTGTGGTCATGTCGCTGCTGGTCACGTTCTTACGAAAGTTTATCCACGAAGGTCATCTGACCCTCATCGATGCGGGTGGCCGCGTCCACGAAATCGGTGTTGTCGAGCAACCAGCCATCGTCATTCGCCTGCATAACAGGGCGACCGAGCGCGCCATTATGCTCAATCCGCAACTTGCGCTCGGCGAAGCCTATATGGATGGCCGCCTGACGGTGGAGACAGGCGGCATTGCGGGTCTGCTTGACCTGCTGATGAAGAATCTCGGTATGACATTTGGTGGCGGCCATTGGGAATGGCTCGCCACGCTTCGCCGCTGGACCAAAAGAGTGCGCCAGCGCAACAACCCGCGGAGCGCCAAGCACAACGTCGCGCACCACTACGACCTTTCGGCCGGGCTCTACGATCTTTTCCTTGACTCCGACAAGCAATATTCCTGCGCGTTCTTCGAAACGCCGGACGACAGTCTGGAAACCGCCCAGCAGAACAAATGCCGCCGCATCGCTGCCAAGCTCGACCTCAAGCCCGGCCAGCGTGTGCTCGACATCGGTTCTGGCTGGGGCGGTTTGGGACTTCATCTGGCAGAGACAGCCGATGTCGACGTCACGGGCATCACGCTGTCGGAAGAACAGCTCAAGATCGCCCAGGACCGCGCGGCACGGCAGGGATTGTCCGACCGCGTGCGCTTCCGGCTCGAGGACTATCGCAAAACAGAGGGCAAGTTCGATCGCATCGTCTCCGTGGGGATGTTCGAACATGTCGGCATCACGCAGTATCGGGAATATTTCAAAGACGTCGCGAAGCTTCTGACCGACGACGGTGTGGCGCTGATCCACGCGATCGGCCGCAGCGATGGGCCGGGCGTGACCAATCCCTGGGTCGCGAAATACATCTTCCCCGGCGGCTATACCCCGGCCCTGAGCGAAGTGCTGCCCGTCGTCGAACGCAGCGGGTTGATGGTCACCGATGTCGAGATCCTGCGCCTGCACTACGCGATGACGCTGGCCGAATGGCGCAAGCGTTTTGTGGCGAACTGGGAGCGCGCGGCGCGGCTGTACGACGAGCGCTTCTGCCGGATGTGGGAGTTCTATCTGGCCGGCGCGGAGATGGGCTTTCGCCATCAGGGCCTGATGGTGTTCCAACTACAGGTCGCCAAGCGCGTCGATGCATTGCCGATCGTGCGCGACTACATGATGCCGGAACGCGAACCCGCCGTCATGAAACGCCAGAACCTCAGGGCCTAAGTCCGAAACGTTGGATCGTCGCGGTTTTGGCTAGCGGCGGGCCAGTTCCTTGGCGAGAAATTCCGCCAGCACCTCGACACGCGCAGGCTTCGGTCCGCCGGGTGGCGTGACCCAGTGCAGACCCGATGTGCCGAGCGACCACTCCGGCAGCACGATCTTCAGCGATCCGTCGTTCAGCGCTTCGCGCAGGATGAAATCCGGCAGCACGCCGAGACCGAGCCCCGCGATCAGCGCCGGCATCATCGCATCGCCGTTGTTCACGCGAAGCGGGCCGGCGGTGCGCACGCTTGCGACTTCGCCCCTCTGGTGCGTGAAGCGCCAGGTGTCGGGCGTGCGCTGATAGGCGTAGCCGAGACAGGAATGCTCCGCGAGCTGCAGCGGATGTTTCGGCGTGCCGCGCCTCGCAAGATAGGATGGCGCCGCGACCAGATGGGGCGTAACGCTGCAGAGCCGGCGCGCGACCAACGAGGAGTCCGGCAGGGTCGCGATGCGCAACGCGGCATCGAAGCCCTCGCCGATCAGATCGACCATCGCATCGCTCAAATGCAAATCGATCTGTACGTCGGGATAGCGCAGCAGAAACTCCGGCAGGATCGGGGCGATATGCTGCAGCCCGAACGACATCGGAACAGCGAGCCGTACAAGCCCGCGCGGGCTGACAGATTGCGCGAGTGCCTCGCTCTCCGCGGCCTCTCCTGCGGCCAGGATCGGGGCCGCCCGTGCCGCGAGCTGCCTCCCGGCGTCGGTGAGCGCGAGACGCCGGGAGGTGCGGTTGAACAAGCGGGCGCCAAGCCGGGTTTCCAGCCGGCTTACGGCCTTGGAAACGGTGGCTTTTGAAAGGTTTAGCTCGGAGGCGGCGCCTGCGAAGGAGCGGCTCTCGGCGACCTTGGCGAAGATCGCCAGCGCCTCGAAATCAGGGAGTTTTGGCATATCAAATAGGAAACGATGAGTTTCGGTTGTTTCTATTTTTGTTCGTACGCTGTGTCGATATCTCTGGTGCCAGAAAACGGGCGGACCCCGCCCAAGGAGCACCCAATGATTGACGTCAGACCTTTCAATTCCCTTGGCGGCGCGGACCATGGCTGGCTGAAGGCCAAGCACCATTTCTCGTTTGCCGACTACCACGACCCCAAACGCGTCCAGTGGGGCAATCTCCGCGTCTGGAACGACGACGAGATCGCGCCGAATACCGGCTTCCCTCCCCATCCGCACGCGAACATGGAGATCATCACCTATGTCCGCAAAGGCGCGATCACGCACAAGGACAGCCTCGGCAATGAAGGCCGCACGGCAGCGGGCGATGTGCAGGTGATGAGCGCCGGGTCGGGCATCCGCCACGCCGAATATAATCTCGAATCCGAGAAGACGACGCTGTTCCAGATCTGGATATTGCCGACACGCACCGGCGGTCAGCCCGGCTGGGGCGCGAAGCCGTTTCCAAAAGGGGATCGTTCCGGCCAGTTCGTGACGCTCGCCAGCGGCTTCGAGGACGACAAGGATGCGCTTCCGATCCGCACCGATGCACGCGTGCTCGGCGCCACGCTGAAGGCCGGCGAGACGACCGAATATCCCGGCGGCGGCACGCGGCATCTCTATCTGGTGCCGGCGACCGGTGCGGTCGAGGTCAACGGCGTGCGTGTGAATGCGCGCGACGGCGCGGCGATCACCGATGTCGAGACGGTGAAGGTCACCGCGCTGGAAGATTCCGAACTCGTGCTGGTGGACGCGGCGTAAGCCCACCAGCCGCGGGCGCGATCCTCTGGCCCCTCCCGGATCGCGCCCGCCCCTTCTCCAACTCCCAACTGAAGAGGTGTGTCATGCCCAAGGTTCTTGTTCTCTACTATTCGGCCTACGGCCATATCGAGAAGATGGCGGAAGCCGTTGCTGAAGGCGCGCGCGAGGCCGGCGCCACGGTCGACATCAAACGCGTGCCCGAACTGGTACCGGAAGAGATCGCGAAGAAGTCCTATTACAAGATGGACCAGAAGGCGCCGATCGCGACGATCGACGAGCTCGCGAACTACGATGCGATCGTGGTCGGCACCGGTACGCGCTTCGGCCGCATGTCGTCGCAGATGGCGAATTTCCTCGATCAAGCCGGCGGGCTGTGGGCGAAAGGCGCGCTGCACGGTAAGGTCGGCGGCGCTTTCACATCCACCGCCTCACAGCATGGCGGCAACGAAACGACGCTGTTCACGATCATCACCAATTTGCTGCATTTTGGCATGGTCGTTGTCGGCATGGACTACGGGCATGCCGGCCAGATGACTCTCGACGAAATCACCGGCGGCTCGCCCTATGGCGCCACCACCATCACCGGCGGCAACGGCGCGCGTCAGCCGAGCGACAACGAACTCATGGGCGCGCGCTATCAGGGCCGCAAGATCGCGGAGACCGCGAAGAAGCTCGCTGCCTGAACTATTGTGGCGGCGGGCCCTGTGTGATGCGCACAAGATCTGCCGGCCGCATCCATTTGCGGAACGCGTTCTGAACCTCCGCCGGCGTCAGCGCGATGTAGCGCTGCGCCGCCAGCGTCGGTTCGTCCAGCGGTAGATCGAGTTCGCGGCGGTTCAGCATGCCGCGCGCGATCGCCGCGATGCTGGATTCGCTGAGTGGAATCTGTCGCAGCAGCAGCATCTTGGAGCGGTCGAGTTCCTCCACGGGAACCGGTGTCGACTGCATCGTCATAATTTCCCGGTTCACGATGGCGGCAGCCTTGGAGACGTTCTCCGGATCCGAGGCGTATTGGACGAAATAATTGCCGCGTGTGCGTCCGACCTGAAGGTTGGAGCCGACCGAATAGACAAGACCGGCGTTCTTCCTGAGATCGATGCTCAGCCGCGTCGAATAGAAGCCGCCGCCCAGCACCGAACTGCCAAGCTCCAGGGCGTAATAGTCCGGGTCGGCGCGGTTAAGGGAAAGAGTCTGGCCGAGGATCACGTTGTCCTGCACCCGGCTTTCGTCCGGCACGGCGATGGCCGTGGCCTTGTTCGGCGGCGGCACGGGCAGATCGACGGGCGGCTTGGGGCCAGTTGCCGTCCAGCCTCCGAAATATTTCTCGATGGCGGCCTTCGCCTTTTCCGGCGTGACGTTACCGATCACGACGATAGTCGTGAGATCGGGGCGGACGACCGTACGGTAATATTGAAGCAGGTCATCGCGCGACAGGGCCCGTATCGTTTCCGGCGTTGCCTCGCGCTGCGCCGGGTCGTCTTTCGGAAACAGCGCCGCGCGCGTCGCCCGCGAGACGAGATAGCCTGGACTCTTCATGCGCGCCTCGACGACGCGTGCGAATTGTTCCTGCACGATGCTCATCGCCTGCTGCGGCAGAGCCGGATGCAGTTCGTTGTCGGCCAGAAGCTGCGTTCCGCGGTCAAGGTCGGACGAAAGAACCTGAATCGCGAAGTCCGTTCCCGCGCGCGCCGACGCGCCGATGTCGTCGAGCGCCTTCTCGAAGGCGAGCCGGTCGAGGCTTTCGCTGCCATAGCCGAAAAGCTGTTCGAGGATCGGTGCGACGCCATCCTTGCCCGGCGGCGTCTCGGTCTCCGCCCGGTTGCGGATATGGCCATAGATGCTGATCGTGCCGCTGACATCCTCCGGCTGTACGATGAGCGTGATGCCGTTCGAAAGCGTGCTGACCACGGGATGCAACGTCGAGGGCGGAACCTCGAGACGGCCCAGCGCCGTCTTTGCCCAATCGGGCAGGTCGGTCGGCTTGGCTTCGCCGAGCGCGATATTTTCCTGCCCGCCGAAGCTGGCGTTCGACGCGACGGGCTTGCCCGCGCCCTGCGGTGTCACGATCGCGGTCACCGATTCATCGAGACGGAGATATTTGCGCGCCACGCGATCGACGTCGGCGGGCGTGACTTTCTCGATGCGTTCCAGATCTTCTTCCGGCGAACGCAAGCCATAGAGCGCAACCGCGTCGGACCACACGGAGGCGAGATCGGCGATGGAATTCTTCTGGAACTCGGTCGCGCGCCGCTCCTGCAGTTTTGCGGCTTCGACAAGTTCAGAGGGCACACCTTCCTTTGCGACTTTCAGGAGGATCGCGCGGATATCGGCCTCGGCGGCTTTGGCATCGCCGCCTGCGGGATAAGAAACTGCCGCATAGGCGAGAGACGCATTGGGAAGCGGATCGAGCGAGAAATCGGCATCGAGCGCCTTTCCTGCCGGCACAAGTCCATAGAGATCGAAACGGTGGCTCGAAAGCACATCCGCCAGCACTTCCAGCGCCGGGAAGTCCGGGCTGTCTAGCCCCGGCAGCCGCATCGCCACAACCGCCGTGGCGTTCGGGCGGTCGGTGTCGAGCGCGATTGGCGCCCGGTCTACTGCTTTGAACGTCATCTTGGGCTTTGCCGGAAGCGTCTTGGACTTAATGCTGCCGAAGAGCGCCTTGACCTGGTCCAGCGTCTTTTCCGGATCGACGTCGCCTGCGATCACCAGGATAGCGTTGTTCGGCGCATACCAGGTGTCATGGAACTGCTGGAGCATCGCCGCCGTCGTCTTGTCGAAGGATGGCCGCGTTCCGAGCGCGACATGCTCGTAAGGCGTGCCAGCGAACATCGCAGCGCGGAGCTTCATGTAAAGCGTGTAGGACGGGTTGGAGTAGTCCGCCGCCACTTCCTGCTCGATCGCGCCGCGTTCCTTGGCCCAGTCTTCCTCGCTGCTCAAAAGGCCCTGCATGCGCGTGGCTTCGATGTGCAATGCGACGTCGAGATCCTCCGACGGAACAGTGAAGAGATATTGGGTCAGGGCTTCGCGCGTATTGGCGTTGAAATTGCCGCCCATGACACTGCCAATATTGGCAAGCTGGTCTGCGGTGAGCCCCGGGCTGCCGCGGAACATCATGTGCTCCAGCGCATGCGCCGTTCCGGGAAAGCCTGCCGGCGTCTCGTCCGATCCGGCGAGATAATTGACGGCGGTCGCAACGACCGGCGCCAGCCTGTTGCGCACGATGATGACGCGCAGACCGTTGGGCAGCGTCTCACGTAGGACGTTCTGTTCCGACGGGGTGGGCGCGGCGCCGACCGCCAATGTCAATGCAAGCACCACCGCCGCTGCGCCGATCAGACGCAGCGGACGAAACCAATCAAGACCGTTCATGAGATCGGATTTCCTTTACTGCTCGGTCAGATTCGCAACCAACGCCTTCTGACCATAGATTTTGTCCAGGGCTTCCGTGATCGCCGCGGTCGATACGACGACACAGCGGTTCTGCGTATCGTCGAAGCCGAAGGCACCGCCCAGGCTGTGAATGTTGCCGTCGAAGGCCGCGCCGATCACCTGTCCCTGCGCATCGATCACGGGCGAGCCGGAATTACCGCCGGTGATGTCGTTGTCGCTGACGAAGTCGAACACAGTGTTTGGATTCACCTTGTCGCGCGCGTTCACCCAGCGCGGCGCGAGCGCGAACGGATCCTGCCCGGTCGCGCGATCCCACAATCCGCCGAAAGTGGTGAAGGGTTTCACCGGCACGCCGTTCTCGTTCCAGCCTTCGACCTTTCCGTAGGAAAGCCGCAGCGAGAAAGTGGCGTCGGGATAGGTGCTGGTGCCATAGACCGCGAAGCGCGCCTTGGCGATCTTCTCCGCCGCGCGGTCGGACGGGCCGGTGACGCGGGTTTCGTATTCCTTGCGGATCGCCCGCGAGGTGGCGTCGGTCGCCAGCACGAAGCGGACCATCGGATCGTCGGAGGCGCGCACCGCCGCCTGGCCGCCATCCCACAATTGCTTGCGGTAGGCGGCATCGATGAGCTTGGATTTGGAGAGCCTTGCGGCGAGCGCTTCGGGCGAATCCTTGCCGAGGAAGATCTTGGTCCCGGGCGCATCGGCGGTGAGATGCTCGCGCAACTTGGTCAGCCAGAACTCGAGCGTCAGCTTTTCGAGATCGGGATAGACGGGCGTGGCGTCAAGCACGCGTTTCTCGAGCAGGGGAAGACGGCTGTCGGTATATTCCGGCAGGCGCTCATTGTTCGGTTTGGCGCGTTCGTCGCCGGCCCGCACCAGCGCGCGCGCGTAGCCGAAGAGATCGGAGAACAGGCCAGCCCGCGCTTCCATATAGGTGTAGGACTGGAACAGCGCCTTTCTGTCGGCCTGGACCTTGGCGATGTCGGTCCACGGATCGCCGATCTCAGCGGCGAGTTTCTTGTCCTTCATCACCTTCGTGCGCAGATCGGCATCGAATTTGCGCTTAGAGGCGATCAGGGCCGGATCGACCAGCGCTTCCTCCTGCCCGCGATAGACCTTGAAAGCATTTTCGATGCTGAACAGATCTTCATTGGAAGTGCGCGCATGTTCCGGGCTTTGTTCTCCGAACACGATCAGACGGCCGCGGAGTTCCGCCAGCATGGTCGTCGTGTCTGGCAGAGCGACATCGCGGATCGTTTCGAGCTGCTCCACCGTCAGAAGGCGCTGAGTTGTGCCCGGATTGCCGGAGACGAACACGGGCTCACCTTCCTTCGGCGCATCGACCCGCCATTTGAGGTGCGCCGGTGTCGCAACCGGCGTGCCGTTCTCATAGAGCCGGACGAACGAGCAATCGAGATCGTAGCGCGGGAAGTTGAAATTGTCGGGATCGCCACCGAAAAACGCCATCACCTGTTCCGGCGCGAAGACCAGACGCACGTCGGAATATTTGCGGTAGACGTAGAGCTTATACTGGCCGCCCTGATAGAGCGTGACCACCTGGCAGCGGAATTGCGCCTCGCGTCCGGTGCAGCCTTCCTTTTCGACGGCCGCGATCTCGGCATCGCGCGCCTTCACGAAGTCCTGCCCGGTCTTGCCTTTCGCGGCATTGGAAACGCGGTCGCTGACATCGGAGATGGCGGTGAGAATCTCGGCCTGCATGCCGGGGCAAAGCTTTTCGTCCGCCCGTGTGGCGGCCATGAAGCCCTCCCGCACATAATCCACTCTGGCGTTGGAGAGATTCTGCGCGCAATCGCGGACGCAATGGTGATTGGTCAGCACCAGGCCGTCTTTCGTCACCACGGAAGCGGAACAGCCGGAGGAGAGCCGGACGGACGCGCCGCGGACATTGTCGAGCCAGGGTTGGTCGATGGTGACGCCGTATTTCGCTTTCACCGCAGCCGAAGGAAAATTGTCGAAGGTCCACATGCCTTCGTCGGCGAGCGCAGCGGTGGCGGTGCACAGGCCTGCAGCGGCGAGCGCCGCGAAAAGATGTTTCCTCACGATGACCTCTTTTTCATGCGGCCCGTGCGAATTCCCCCGGCCGCGGATATTTCGCGCCGCATTAACACCCGCAAGAGCGTGGTTGCCAAGGGCGGAAGCCCTGCGGCGCGAGGCCTCAAGATTTAGTGAAAATCGCGGGATTTCGGCACCACGCGAACATTGCGCGGATGGTGATGGCGCGCGGCACCCTGCGAGCGGAAGGATGGTGCACCGTGATCGTCCTCCGACAGGCGTTCGAGTTCCGCCGTGCGGTCGACGATCCGCTCTGCGACGAGATGGACGACGCCCTGGCTGCTGCGCTGGACCTTACCTTCGACCACAAGCAGCCGTGCCCCCATGATCTCGCGCCGGAACTCATCCACCAGGCGCGGCCAGACAACCACGTTGGTGATGCCCGTCTCGTCGCTCAGGGTGATGAACACGACACCGGCATCGCCCGGCATCTGACGCGTGAGCACGATGCCGGCGCAGGCAGCGTTGTCGCCATCCTTGCAAATGGGAGGATGTTGGTCCTCCCCGTTACAATACTTGTCTTTCAGATCTCCACTGACATCCCAGCAGCTCAGAACGCCCTCGCTTTGGAACATGCCGCGCAGGAATTTCATCAGATGCGCCCGTAGAGAGAGGCGCAGCATCTGGTAATCGGCAAGCACGTGCTCGCTCTCCGGCATGACCGGTAGTGGCGCGATCTCTTCTTCCGGCTGTTCCTCGACGAACTGATGGGCGAAGAGCGGCAACGCATCGTCATCGGCAAGGCGGCGCACATCCCAGAGTGTCGCCCGGCGATCCTTGTTCTGGGACTGGAAACAATCGGCTTCCGCGAGGATGATGAGCGCGCGCTTGGGCAATTTCGCACGGCGCGCGACATCGCCGACCGTGCCGTATCGATTGCCGCGGTGGTTTACGAGTTCGATGGCCCACTTTTCCTGGAAGCCGTCGACCTGCCGGAAGCCGAGGCGTAGCGCGAGGCCGCCGTTGTCGTCCGGCTCCAGCGTGTTGTCCCATGTGCTGAAGTTCACATCGACATGCCGGACCTCGACACCGTGTTCACGTGCATCGCGCACGATCTCCGCCGGGGCGTAGAAACCCATCGGCTGCGAATTGAGCAGCGCGCAGGCGAAGGCCGCCGGATGAAACCGTTTGATGTAGGCGGATACGTAAACCAGCAGCGCGAAACTGGCCGCATGGCTTTCCGGAAAGCCATAAGAGCCGAAGCCCTAGATCTGCTTGAAACAGCGTTCGGCGAAATCGGATTCGTAGCCGCGCTCGATCATGCGGCCGACGAACTTGTCTTTGAACGTATCGATGGTGCCAAGATTGCGGAACGTCGCCATCGCGCGACGCAGCCCGTTTGCTTCCGTCGAAGAAAACTTGGCGGCCACCATCGCAAGCTTCATCGCCTGTTCCTGAAACAAAGGAATACCAAGCGTCTTCTTCAGAACCGGGATTAGCTCGTCCGGCTCTCCATGCTCAGGCGATGGCGATGGATATTCGACTTTCTCAATTCCGGCTCTGCGGCGGAGATAAGGATGTACCATGCCGCCCTGAATCGGGCCGGGCCGAACAATCGCGACTTCAATGACGAGATCGTATAAATCTTCTGGGTGCATGCGCGGAAGCATGCTCATCTGTGCACGGCTTTCGACCTGAAACACGCCGACCGCGTCGGCTTTTTGGAGCATTTCATAGACCTTGGGATTATTCGCGGTCATGTTCAGATCGAGTGTTTGGCCTTCATGCACTCTGATGAGCTCGAACGCCTTGCGGATGCAGGTGAGCATGCCGAGACCGAGAACATCGACCTTCATCATCCGCACGGCATCGATGTCGTCCTTGTCCCATTCGATGAAGTGACGGTCCTCCATCGTGGCGGGGCTGATGGGCACGCATTCGTCCAGCCGGTCGTTGGTGAGCACGAAGCCGCCGACATGTTGTGAGAGATGCCGGGGAAAGCCGATCAGGTCGCGTGTGCATTTCACGACGCGGGCAATGACGAGATTGAAGGGATCGAGCTTTCCCTGCCGCACTTGCGCGTCGCTGAGATTGCTGCCCCAGCTTCCCCACACACCGCTGGCGAGATCGGCGGCGATGTCTTCGGTAAGGCCGAAAACTTTCGCCACTTCGCGGACGGCGCTGCGCGGGCGATAGTGGATGACGGTCGCGGCGAGAGCGGCGCGGTGATGACCGTACCGCTTATAGATATACTGGATCACCTCCTCGCGCCGCTCGTGCTCGAAATCGACGTCGATGTCGGGCGGCTCCTTGCGCTCTTCGCTGACGAAACGCTCGAACAGCAGATCCATCTGCACCGGATCGATCGAGGTGATCCCGAGCACGTAACAGACGGCGGAGTTTGCGGCTGAACCGCGCCCCTGACACAGAATCTTTTGCGGCTTGCCTTCCTCTTTTTTGCCCTCGCGCGCGAATTTCACGATGTCGTGGACGGTCAGAAAATATTGCGCGATCTCCAGTTTCGCGATTAGCGCCAGTTCCCGTTCCAGGGTTTCGTGGACCTTGTCGGGGACGAGGCCCGGATAACGCCACCGCACGCCCGCGCGTACGAGATCTTCGAGATGCTGCTGCGGGGTCTTGCCTTTCGGCACTGGCTCATCGGGATAGTTGTATTTGAGCTGGGCGAGCGAGAACGTGATGCGATCCGCGAACCGCACCGTCTCGGCGATGGCGTCCGGCGCATGGGCGAACAGTTCCGCCATTTCCTGCGGATGCTTGAGGTGGCGTTCCGCATTGGCTTCGAGCCGCCGCCCCGCCTCGTTCAGCGTGACGCCCTCGCGGATGCAGGTCACGACATCCTGCAATTCGCGCCGTTCGTGACGGTGATAGAGGGCATCGTTGGTCGCGAGCAACGGCACGCCTGCGTGGCTTGCAACCGCGCGCCAGGTTTCAAGCTGCCGCGCATCGCCGCCCTGCATGTGCTGCGACACGCCAAGCCACACACGATCCCGCGCTGTGGCGGCAAGCTGCTTGAGCAGCGTTTCGATTTCGTGCGGTTCGGTGCGAACGTGCGTCGCGAAGTTTTCTTTCGGAATCGAACCGGGGCCGCCGTCGCGATCCGCCAACCCCTCATTCCAGACTTTTTCCTGCAGACCGATGGAGGTTTGATCTCTGCGCGGATGCGGTGGCATCACCACCAGAAGCAACCCATCCTGCCACTTCAAAAGATCGGTGAGCGTGAGAAGACATTCGCCTTTCGGCGCGCGCAGCTTGCCTTCGCTCAGGAGCCGGCAGAGGCGGCTATAGGCGGCGCGATTCGCCGGATAGACGAGTATGTCCGGTGTGCCGTCAACGAACACCAGCCGCGCGCCGATGAGCAATTTCGGCAAGGGAGCGACGGTCTGTTCACGCACTTCTTCGAGCGCGCTGTAAGCGCGCACGACGCCTGCCAGCGTGTTGCGGTCTGCTATGCCAATGGCGGCGTAGCCATATCCCGTCGCCTGCGCGACGAATTCCTTCGGATGCGACGCACCCCGCAGGAAGGAGAAGTTCGTCGTAACCCCGATCTCGGCGAAGGCGGTCATGGTAATAAAATTGCGGAATTGAACCGCGATTTTTTCACGCGAACGTCCCCTGTATCCGCCATTGCGTGGAGAAATCCTCGCGATGGGGGATTCCTTCGCGGAAAATCCAGGAACGGCGGCCTTCCGCATCCTCGATGCGGTGGTAGTCGCGCGTCGGCTGCGGGTCCTGATGCCGCCACCATTCCATGGCAATGCGCTCGGGGCCTTCGGCATGGGTGACAACGCGCTGGGCATGGCGCCAGCGCATATGCGGCGCATTGCTTCCCGGAATCGCGCGCAGAAGGCTTACCGGTTCAGGCTTTGTCAGCAGGCGCAACGGCCGCCGCGGGGCTTCACCGGGACGGCGGATTTTTTCCCACATTACCTTGGTCTCCTGCGCTTGTTGCGCAGGCACCGCGGCAAAGGCGTATTCGGGGATATGCGTGTCGTTCGGCTGGAAGGCGAGGATGCGCTGGGAGCCGAAACGTGCGGCAAGCCTGTCGATCAGAAAACGGATCTCGCGCCGCGCATTCAGATCGGCATCGAAATCGGCGACGCCCATTTCGGCACGTTCCGCGCGGCAGGCGGAGAGCCGGACGAGGTCGTAGCCGAAACCGGGATCGAGTGGATCGGCGAGTGCGTCGAGCCTTTCCCGGAAAAGGCGTTCGATAATGGCAGGATCGCGGAGGGGCGTTCCGGTCTCCACAGCGATACGCCGGACGATGCCATCGGCCCGGAAGAACGTAGCCTCAAGACGCCGCGCGCCCTCGCCGCGTTTCTCGAGCGCTTCGCACAAGGAAGACGCCAGGTCCTTAAGCGTCGCGCGGATGACGTCTTCGGTCGCGACCGGTTCGGGAAAATTCCGCTCAGCCCGGTAATCCGGAAGCGGCGCGCGTGGCCGGATCGGCGCTTCGGCGGCGCCAAGCGCGGAATCGAGGGTGAATACCATGCGCGCGCCGAACCGGGATGTGAGTTCGCGCCGGTCGCGACCTGCCACCTGACCCACCCGCTTCAACCCGGCACGGCGGAAGGCATGGGTCGTGATGGAATCGAGCAGCAAAGCTTCGACCGGCAAACCCGCGATGGCTTTCGCTTCGTCCCCCGGTGCCGCAACGGAGCCATCGCGATAGCGCGCGAGCGCACGCGCGGCGAGCGCGCTTCCGGCCATCCCGCCGCGCACGGCAAAGCCCTGCCCCTCCAGATTTGCACGAATGCGGTCGAGCATCGCCTGTTCGCCGCCGAAGAGATGGGTCGCGCCGGTGACGTCGAGCAGAAGCCCGCGCGGCGGATCGAGAGCCACGAACGGCGTGAAACGCTCGCACCAATCGGCAATGCGTCCGAGCAGTTTCAGATCGGCGGTTTCATTCGCCGTCACCGCTTTCAGCGCCGGCAGCATCGCCCGCGCATTGGCAAGCGGCTGGCCGACACGCAGTCCCAGCGCCGTTGCCTTGCGGTCAAGCGCCGAGACGACAAGCGCGTTATTCTCCTTCGCGGCGACGACGAGCGGCGGCGTGTCAGGCGCAGGCGCGCCGTTCTTCGCCTTCCATCGCCGCTGCAGCCGGTCGGTCGAAAGGCGTGGAAACCACAGCGCCACGATCCGCCGCTTCGCGCCGCCTGAAGATTGCATCGTCACAACTCCACTCCATTACCCAACGACCCGTGCGCCCGTGGCGATTGCGCGCAAGTTCGGCGTCGAACCGCGGCATGCCCCAGTTTTTGTCTGGTTCATCTGAGGGCACCGCCCGGATCATCCAGCGCGTCTCGGCGCTCGACGTATCCGGCACCGCATTGAAGCGCAGTAGCAAGGCGGTCACGTTCGTTTCCGCAGCGCCGAGCGTGATACGGCGGCTGGCTTTGAGATCGAGCACTTTGTGCTCGCCCACGACCTCGATTGCCACCGCTCCCAGCGCCGAACAGGTGAGTGCGTCCGACGCGGCGCGCAGGGCTTCTTCCGCATGTGCTACGCGCAGCACCAGAAACCGCGACGGATCGATACCGAGTTCGAGCAGACCCGTCGCCGCGATCTCGCCGAATTCGAGCGCGGAAAAATCTTGGGCGATCCAGAGGATCGGTTTGCGCCCTGCCATAAGCGCGGCAACGCCCACCGCGAATCCCGTCGCCGAAGCTTCGTGGCCGGCTTGTGCAAACACCTCGTGCAGCGCACCGCGCACAAGCCCACCATTCAGGCAGGCATCGGCCGCCTCATGCCCGAGACAAACGCGCGCATGTCTTTCCGGAAGATCGAGTCCGGCCTTGGTCAGGGAAGCGCGAAGAGCTGCGATCTTTTCCGAACGCATAACCGCTCACGCTCATGCGACGCGGGCAGACGCGCGCGTCACGGCAACGGCACCGGTTTCCACACGCCTGAGACAGGCATCCGAAAGCGGACAGGATATGCAGTTCGCGCGATAGGCTGTGCAGGTGTTCTGTCCCAGCCGCTTCAGATACCAGTGCAGCTCATAGAGATCGGCGGCATCGAAATCCGCCGCCGCTGCCATCACGGCATCGCAGACTTCTTTGGTTTCGGCGCGGGCATCGACAAAGCCGAACCGGCGCAACACACGCAGCACATGCGTATCCACCACGAAGGCGCGCATGCCGAGCACACTGAAATTGAGCGTGCAGGCGGCAATCTTCCGCCCCACCCCGTCGATTTCCTCGAGCCAGCGCAGCGCCTGCTCCACCGGATGATCGATGAGGAAATGCAGGTCGAGCGTGCCCGCGCGCACCCGGATCTTGCGCAAGGCGCGCTTCAGTTCCGGCGCCTTCTTTTCGGCATGGGTGACACCCGCGAGCTGGGCCTCGATTTCCGCCTCGGGCGCATCGGCGAGCGCATCCCAGCTTCGGAAGTGGCGCGCCATCCGCCAGAACGCCTTCCATGACACGGCATCCAGGGTCTTGCTGCCGATGAAGCTGCGGACGAATTGGTCGATAGCCTCAAGCCGGTCGGTCGGGCGGACGCGGCCATAGACGATGCGCAGACGATCCCGGAGCACCCGGATGTCGACAGCGGCACAGGAAAAGAGGTTCGCTTGCATGAAAGCGATGTAGAACAAAAAAAGAACAAAAGTCAATAAGACTCTGGTGGGAAAGAATATTTCAAAACCACCAGATATTGCCCCTCGCTATCGCCAAACCCCTATACAAACGACCGGACCGGGTTGCTGCCATCCCAGGTCAGCGCTGCGCCGTAGAAATTTCCGAACGCGCGCTCCATTCCCGGGCTGGTTTCGATCAGTTCGACGAATCCCGGCAACGCGCCGTTGGTGTCCAGATAGGCGACCTCACCGCCGGTGGGCACGCCGAGCCGGAATGCCACCCCCATGCCCTTGGCTTCGTAGCGCGCGAGATCGGCCTTGAAGTCCGCCGTCGCGATACCCCAATGGTGGAAGCCATAGCCCTTGCTGTCGATCAGCTCCTTGTAGACGGAGGGATGCTCGTCATTGCACTGGATCAGTTCGATGTTCATGTGTCCGGCAAAGGACATCGCCAGCGTGATGTCGGCCTTCGAGGGCCGGCCGCGATAGACCGGATCGATGCCGCTGAAATGATCGAGCACGAACCACGGCCCGACATTCAGCCGCTCGACCCATTCGTTGATCGCCGCATGCAGGTCCTTCACGACATAGGCCATCTGCATGATGCCCTTGTCGGGCTGGCCAAAGCTGAGCAGTGTCATGCGATCCTCCATGCGCGCGTGATGGACATTGGGCGCGCCAAAAGCTTCAATTCCGCAACCGGGAGCGAAACGACATGCGCGATCTGACGAAATTCTATATCGGCGGACAATGGGTCGAGCCGCTGGAATCAAAACCGTTCGACGTCATCGATCCCGCGACCGAAAAAGCCTTCGCGCGCATCTCGCTCGGTTCGGCGAAAGATGTCGATCGCGCCGTCGCCGCCGCGCGCAAGGCCTTCGAGACCTGGTCGCTGTCAACGCGCGCCGAACGGCTCGCACTGTTCGCCGCGATCCGTGCCGAATTCGAAAAGCGCTATGACGATCTTGTCGACGCGATCACCTCCGAGATGGGTGCGCCCCTGTCGCTGTCGCGCGAGGCGCAGGTGGCCTGCGGGCTCCAGCATCTCGACGAAGCCGTGCGCGTGCTGTCCGATTTCGCGTTCGAGGAAGACAAGGGCCGGATCACGATCCGCCACGAACCCATCGGCGTCTGCGGGCTGATCACGCCGTGGAACTGGCCGATCAATCAGATCACGCTCAAGGTGTTCCCCGCGCTCGCGGCCGGCTGCACCATGGTGCTCAAGCCCAGCGAGTTGACGCCGGTGAGCGGCATGATCGTCGCCGAGATTCTCGACGCGGCCGGGGTGCCGGCGGGCGTGTTCAATCTCGTCAATGGCGACGGACCGACAGTCGGCCAGGCGATCGCCGCCCATCCCGACATCGACATGGTCTCGTTCACCGGCTCGACCCGCGGCGGCGTGGCGGTGACGAAGGCCGCGGCGGACACCGTCAAACGCGTGACGCTCGAGCTGGGCGGCAAGTCGGCGAACATCATCCTCGACGATGCCGATCTGGCGGCAGCCGTGGAGCGCGGCGTACTAAATTGCTTCGGCAATACGGGCCAGTCCTGTAATGCGCCCACGCGCATGCTGGTGCCGCGTGCGAAGCACGACGAGGCCATCGCGGTCGCGCGCGCGGCAGCCGAGAGCGTCGTTGTTGGCGATCCGCGCGGGGACGATACGACGATGGGCCCGCTCGCCCACCGGGCACAGTTCGACAAGGTCCGCGGCCTCATCCAGAAGGGTATCGACGAGGGTGCGATGCTGGTCAGCGGCGGTGCGGATTCGCCACTGGCGAGCGGCTATTTCGTGAAGCCCACCGTGTTCGCGAACGTCACGAACGACATGACCATCGCGCGGGAGGAAATCTTCGGGCCCGTGCTCAGCATCCTGCCCTATGACGGCGAGGACGACGCGGTGCGCATCGCCAACGACACGCCCTATGGCCTCGCGGCTTATATCGAGTCCGGCGATATGGGCCACGCGCGCAAAGTCGCCGCACGGCTGCGCGCCGGCAATGTGCACATCAACGGCGCCTCCGAAGATCCCGCGGCACCGTTCGGCGGCTACAAGCGTTCCGGCAACGGACGCGAAGGCGGCGAATTCGGCCTGCGCGAATATCTGGAAGTAAAAGCGGTGCTGACGCCGGGGTAATTGCTGTCATCCCGGCCAAACGATGCGCGAGCATCGCGCAGGGCCGGGACCCAGCGTGCCGTTCGCTCCCTGGGTCCCGGGCCTCGCTACGCTCGCCCGGGATGACAAGTTTGGTTTAACCTCTCCTTCGGAGAACCGTTATGAAACTCAGAGACGAAAACCTGTTCCGCCAGCTCTGTTACGTCGACGGCGAATGGAAAGCGGCGGATTCGAAGGCGACGATCGATGTCACCAATCCGGCGACGGATGAGGTGCTCGGCACCGTGCCGAAGTTC
>Ga0105239_10001955_pt1 | contig 26869 bp, 19 predicted proteins | sample KBSC44metaG_FD_92761 | JGI IMG/M metagenome (GOLD analysis project Ga0105239, IMG submission 92761) | Corn rhizosphere microbial communities from Kellogg Biological Station, Michigan, USA - KBS C4-4 metaG | ecosystem: Host-associated > Plants > Roots > Rhizosphere > Soil | place: Michigan, USA...
TAAAGAGAAAACAAGAGTCTGACTCTCGTACGAACTGAAAACATTGAGTACCGTGCTACTCTGTAGCCACGGCAACGCAGGTCACATGACCAAGTCCAAACTACGGGTCCAACCCGTCACAATCGCCTTATAATAGTTATTAATTTAGGGTAAGTAAACTAGACTTATATAAGTTGTTAATTAATAATTTTATCTTTATTATCCTTATTTAGCTCGGTGCGCACCTTATAAATCTAGCTATTCTCTTATAACTTAGTGACTAATCTAATAATAGAGCGATTATTACTTTAATTGACCTTCTACTTCCTTATAGTGTTATAGAACTCCTTACTCGTTAAATAGAGGTAAAAGTCCTCAGTCTTAAGGATGCGCCGTAAGTTTAAATACACCACCTTTGCTTAACGATACGTCGTGGTCTTTACCACGAGCTGTTGATACTCTAAAAGTCTCTTTTTATGCGCTAAATAAGCGGCAAGAGGGTTGTTAATAAGCTTATAACCGTGGTGAGTAAGTATTATTTTAGTAAGCCGCCACTCCTTTATCTTATTATTCTACCTGTTAACTGAGACGTAACTAACCCTTACATACTAACCGCAGTCGGTTTGACGTACCGCGGTACTCTCACGCTTACGGGATGAGGTGATTTGACCTTCTAAGTCTCGAGTCACTCTTTCCTCTAACTGATAAGTGTTTTTAGTCATTAAGCCGTGGTGTACGCACTTATAGACTGCGCTAGGACGAGCGGCACTCCCTCCACCTTTATTCACGACGTTAAAACCTTACGTGAGCGAGTATACCTGTAATTAAGCCTCCGCCTCCTTTCTACTACCGAAAACCTCTCCCTCAGTGGGTTCCTGAAGCCAACCAACGGGCTGTAAGTTTACATGACGTTCAATTAGCCCTCGATGATGATCAAGATAGCCTTTAGGAGCAGTCCAAGAGGAGGAGGCCATTGGACAATAAAGAGGGGGTGAAAAAGGTAATAAACACTAAAAGTCTCTATATAAAAGCCTTTTTAGGAGCGACGGCGAGGTCAGTGATAAGGGCTATGAGTTTGATGAATTAATGATGGTTCATTATGACTATACGTTTAAAAGCACAGCTAAAATTGGCCGTGTGGCCGAACACTTGGTATGCCAAGGAATAGATCTCATTTTGAGTAGATCTGGCGAATAGATCCCCGGAGTCATTCCGTGCAATTCTATGAGTTGAAGTACTAGGGAGGTGCACTGCGAAGCCGCTAAGATTCCGTCTAGAGAGCTACGAGTATCTGCATGAAGCTTCACGCTACATTCGATGTATGTACGAGGAAGGCGTTCTAGTCTGTATAATTGATATACGACTTCTCCAATTTCTCCCGTCAAACCCCTGCGCGGTAGTGCCTCAGAATGTGTGTTTCAATGCTTGACTAATTGGGCCAATCATGGCAGCGCTATTAAAGGATTACATTTCCCGGTTCAGCCTAGCGCCAGTGGCAGGGAAACACGAGTTCTATTTGGACAACAAAATATTTCATAAACAAGCTCATCTGTGATGACCTTTTTTCGTGCTTCTCTCTAATGGCTCAACGATTCCATACCGCTGCGCTGTTGGGGAGACTTACAAAATCTGCTCGTCGTCTTCCCCATAGCCCAGCACGCATCGTATTGCCCCAATATGCTGGGTGCAACGGGGCGAGTGAACGAGATGTTCGCTCCCAGATATCTCACAACATTAGGGGACCAGCTTCTAGCCGTGGCCTCCGAGGGCTGAGTACTACTGCAAAATCTTCAACTGCGAGCACTGAGGGAGAAGATGGCAATCCGAACGATCTCCCAGAAGGGGACCAAGAGCACGCCATTATATCTGCTTTCGACCTTTTTTCTGTTGGTATTGGCCCATCGTCGTCACACACCGTTGGCCCTATGCGCGCCGGCAAAATCTTCGTTACAGATCTGATAGATGCCGGCCTACTGCATAAGGTTACCAAAATTCGCATATCCATTTATGGTAGTCTAGCACTCACAGGTGAGGGTCACATGACCCCAAGTGCTCTTCTCCTTGGCCTCGAGGGGGCAGACGTGGAATCTGTCGATACAGAGTATGTCCCGAAGCGCTTTGCGGAAATAAAGCAAACCAAGAGATTGATTCTTGCCGGTGGCGAGTCAGCAGACGCGCGCGAGATCGACTTTGATTATGGCCGCGATTTTATCTGGGAGTGGAGCCGCAAGCTACCAATGCATAGCAACGGCATGCGCTTCCGAGTTTTCGATGAAAATGGAGACATGCTAGCCACGAACGACCTTTTCAGTGTCGGGGGCGGATTTGTTGTGAATGGAAAGATGTCATTGTCTCCCGCCCAAACAGCCCCAGAAAATGGTTTGCTACAGCAGGGCACAGGGGCAGACACTAAATCTGCTCCTGCAATGAATGATGCAACCTCAGAGCATCACCCTGTTGATCTGGCAGAAAACCTTTTCTACAAGGAAATTAAACGGTCCGATGCAGCGGAGGAGCGCAGAACAGGCTCCGACTACGATTTCAGGTCCAAAGATACCACATCGGAGCAAGCACAGCAACTGCTCGTGCCCGAAGGTGAATCGAAAGACCTAGAGCTTGAGCATGCAAATCCAATTACAAGTGAGGCCCGCCATGCGCCTTACCGCTTTCGCAACGCCACGGAGCTTCTGGCCTTGTGTAAACGGCATAATTTAACCATTGCCCAACTGATGTTTGAGAATGAAAAGGGTCTTGGTCTAGAAGAACATGAAATCTTTGATAAGCTCTATCACCTCTGGGATGTCATGGACAACTGCATTCGAGAAGGTGTGCAGGCACCTTCACATGCGGCTCTGCCTGGTTCACTAAAATTGCGGAGACGAGCACCAGCACTGTATCAGCAACTAACACGAGGCCTGTACCCAGAGCACACTCAAGTTCAGCCGACAGCTGCTTCACCACAAATTCAAGCCCCCTTATCGCATCAAGACAAGGGACCACTGTCGATTACAGGGAATACCCAATCGAATAATCGTGCTCCGTCCCTAAGGCGTTCAACAGCCATGCAACAACGGCGGCCGCCACCCAGGTTGACCGGATCACTCGCTCATCCCATATCAATCTCCCCGGTTCGCAGTGTCTCGCTACCGGCAATGGATTACCTCACTGTCTACGCGATAGCGGTCAACGAGACCAACGCAGCAGGCGGACGTGTTGTTACAGCGCCAACAAACGGAGCGGCAGGTATCATCCCAGCTGTTCTAAAATACGTCGTAGAATTTGTCAGCGATGACCCGGAACGAGACATCCCCATCTTCTTACTTACCGCCGCTTCCATTGCATCACTTTTCAAACGCGGCGCAACCATCTCAGCAGCGGAGGGCGGCTGTATGGCCGAGGTAGGAGTGGCGTGTTCCATGGCTGCTGGCGCGTATGCAGCCTGTATGGGAGCGGGACCGGAGACGATTGAACAGGCTGCCGAGATAGGCATTGAGCACAATCTGGGCCTGACGTGCGACCCGGTCGCCGGCTTGGTCCAGGCGCCGTGCATTGAGCGCAATGCATTGGGTGCTATTAAGGCAGTTTCGAGCGCAAATCTCGCCCTCAATAGTGTCCCTGGTTTGCAAAAGGTCACACTGGACGATGCGATCCGTGCCATGCGGCTTACTGCGAAGGGAATGAAGGATGAATTCAAGGAGACCAGTCTCAGTGGGCTAGCGACTAGCGTGCCGTTAAATATTCCTGTCAGTGTCCCAGATTGCTGAGTAGGTAGTTGACGCCCAAGTAAATGTTTGCTGCCGAGGATGTTGGATTTGAGTCCAACTACGCCGGGTTCTCATCTTCTTGGAATCCTTCACATTCAATTGTGGTGTGAAGTTTGCGAGCTCGTCTCGCTCTTCGGGGCTGGATGTACCTTCTTGGTCTGTCGATTGAGAACGCTCGAGCAATCATAGACGGCCATGCTACCTTCACATTAAGGAGACCTGGGGAGTTCTTACAGATTTACTATAACGTAGGACTTGCCGGCTGCCCAATTCATCGAGCTGCCCCTAGTGAAGCTCGGGACCGTGCTCCTAGTGTATTCATGCTTGCATAACATCACCGAGCACTGCTCACAGGGGAGGACCACACGGAATAAAGTGGAACCAGGTGTTACCATACTAATTAGTCTTCAGGGAACCAGTGTCTGAGGAATGAGTTATCTTAGGAGCGAAAGGACAGAAGATGATCTTATTTATGGCGGCTCACGGGTGAACTGCTTGACTGGCAAGGCTGATCGCCAAGATTTCGGAGCCGGAGATGAATTCTGTTCGCCTCGGATGGTTCACAATCACAATGCCCATGATTGCTATGCTTTGTGAAGACTCAAGAGCAGGAAAACCTTCAATTACAGACAGTGAAATTAACAACGTGCCGGATTGTCCGTTTCACATCGATCCATTTCGCTTCAGGCGATCCATACACTTCCTCACTGCAGAGAATGAATGAAACCAGAGTGACAAAGGATATGCGCCTCTTGAAAACCAGCGCGCTGTTCAATAAGCTCCTCTCCACAAGTTTATTTGTCTTGTGCTCCAACTACTCATTCAAATAGCTAAAATGTCGCTCTCGACAGTCACTGTTGTTGCTTATGATCCCACTTGGTCTGCTCGATTCGAAGAAATATCACAAAAGTTGAAGCACTACCTCAACATATGTGGAGTTGCCTACGGCCTGATCGAACATGTTGGGAGCACAGCTATACCAGGTCTTGCTGCGAAACCCAATATTGATATTATTATCTCAGTCCCCGACGCTGAAAATGCAGAAAAAGCGAAGGAGGCACTCATCCACGAACCAAGCCCGGAGGAGCATTACAAGTGGTATGGAGATGGGGGCATCAGGGGCCGCATCAGCATGAAGCCTCACGTACGCAATATTCAAAAAGACCAGAGCATCTACATCATCAGAGACGATGACCCTAACGGACAACTCGTTGTTCGTTGTCACCTCTCTCTTCGAAATACTCTTCGCCTACCTGAGAATGAAGCTCTGAAGGAAGAATATGGCCAAGTCAAGTTGAAACTGGCCGCTTCGGCCATTGATGGGGTTGATTATGGACAAAGAAAGAATCCAATCATACGCAAGATCCTCAAAACTGCAGGATGGTCTGATGTTGATATTGATCTTAAAGAGGCATTGGATTACCGCCTGCCTGGAAGGCGGGATGAACTTCCATACTAAAGTTTAGATTTTTGGCCTTTACGTCTGGACTTGTTGTATCATCTGTCTTCGAGTTGCGCTTCAAGTGGTCTGTTCCACAACTCTGCGAACAGAACCCCGAGGCCAGCGACCAAGGCATTTATTCTTTCCTTACCCAAACATACCAACTGGCCAGCAAATCAAATAGGATGGGATCGACGTCGATTGAGAGCCGGATGGGGTTGGGAGGTATAAAAATGGGGATTGATGGTGGCATCTGCTGATCAGACACACCTTGCCAGAGGTAGCGGCGGAGAAGCTGCCAGAATGAAGCCTATGGGCTCTCCTCGCTTTTGATCTTCAGTGGCCAGTGATGAGCTGGGTGACGAGACAACGGAACGGCTGATCACCGTTTATGATACACGAAACTCGTGTATGACTGCTTGAAAGAAAAGTGATCATGGAGGGTTGGAAGCGGACTGCATTCAAAGCATGTCTGCCGGGAATGGTCAAACATTATTATGGCACTGCTTCTGCATCACCGTTGCGTAATTTCCAGCTTAATCCTTGGAGGAGTGATTTTCGTAAGGCGTCACGCCGTGTTCAACAGCTAAACAGATGTTACGCATCACAGGATCACGCTACCAGGAATAATCGGCCAGGCTTGCCAAACTCGGAGCAACATGGAGTCCTCGATGTGCCTATCGTAGCTTAGGGCCAGCCAGCCTCACACTAGAATTGTCTTTATTGATCCTTGGGGTGTTCAAGCTCAGGCAACGGAGTATCAGGTTAGAAAGCTGGACGGATCGGATGATTGGGTTCAATGGGCGCAATCCACGGAGTACTCAGTAGGCAATACCAATCAGTAGAAACTCGGCACTCCGTGCTCCGTTGAGATCTATTAGATTGAAGAATTGACCCGTACAGGAAGAACTATCGATGCAGGGCCAAGATTGGGCAGGATTGGATGAAGGAAATGTTGCTAGAAATAGAAAGCCTCTGGGATTGGTGTCTTGATCACCATTTCTCAAAAGATGTTTGTGTGTAAGCGCCCGCCAAGGCGCACTAATGCGAACACGTGCCAATCATATCCCAACGTCCCCATCCTTCTCACATCTGCTTCTACCACTCATCTTCCTTCTTCCCTCTGTCTCCCTCCAACGTCGTGCCAACACGTCAAGGTCCCCATGGCGCTATTGAAATCGAGAGCCGTTCCATTCCACTTTCTGCTGCGCGTCTCGCTGGTCGCATCTCGATAGCTCACGGTATTGGTTTACTTTGCATCGGCGACCTGTAGGTCGCTGATATCCTGCGTGTTAAGACTCGTCCGCTAAACCACCAGCCAATCGATGCTGCTTTGGCCTGTATCTATGTGAATTGGTCAGAGAGGGCGTGACATCCCAGAAACGCTCAGTTAAGCACCGGCTCCTAATGAGCGCCAATGTTTGTGCTCACGGCGCTTCGCTTCGACGTCTCTATCTTCCTACACCCAGCACACAGTCTCATTACCTTAGTTCCTTCCATGTCACTCCGTCCCTTCCTACCCCTCCCTCCATCTTCAGATCATCGTCGCTGTAGCTGCTGGCCGCTTTCAGCTTTCCCTCGTTACTAGATTCTTGTCTCTGCCCTCTGACGTTGGCTGTTGACCAGCAACGTATATCACTACTAATACTCTTTAGCTAGATCCATCCTCACTCGGCTGAGCCGGCAATTGATGAGCAGAGACCTTGAAACAGAGCCTGTCGACTATACCTAATATCTAGCAAAGGCTGGACCTTGCAGGCATGAGTACACTACTGCCAACCGTTTATCAACAACCAACCCGGCTGGGCCGCGGTCGACAACTTAATACTATTCTGGAGGAGAAGGAGGACACGCATCAGTCGGTCAAGAGCGATAGTGAGGGCGATGGAAGCGATACGACCATCATCGGCCGCCCAGCAGCATGGGACCCAGAATTGTTTACGGCTGCTCCTCGCAAAAGCTCCTTGGCAACCACAACCTATCCTTCTTCACCAGTCTCTTCGTGCGATCGTTCTCCCATTAGCAGTGCCGGCGAGGGCATCAAACGACAATCTGCCAGGACGTCGTACAGTGGCAGTGACTCTGGCACCGTATTCAGTGATGACTGTCCCTCTCTCGCTAGCGATCCGACAAGCTTCGCAACCGAATCAAGCAGGAACAGTTTGACTAGCAATAGATCTAGCCGCAACCGCTACCCAGCACTACTAATCCCTTCCGGTTCATGGGATTCATCAATGGATAGCCCTATAAAAGAGATCACGATGGGAATGTCACCGGCGACCAAGATTCGACTTTCACCGACAGTCTTGTCCGCCCTGTCAAGAACTGTTCCGGAGTTTAATGCACCCCCTTCTTTGGGTGACAGCAACAGTACAACCTCGGAATCTCCCTGCATATCTATCCAGAGTGGTCCTGTAACACCAGACATGAGGAACCTGCAAGCAGCAGAGGGACAAAGCTGGGGACACGTTGTAGCTAGAGCGATTGAACAACAGCCTTTGGAAATTGCACTCGGTGATGGAAACAGTGTCCTCCTCTCACCAGCCGATGCTCATTCTGCTGGTGGATTGTCTATGTTCCGATCTCCAGTTGACTGGACCGACATGGTTGTCAGCTTCCCACGGGTTCCTGGTGCGACCCCGCAAGACATGTCACCCCTTATGCCTACCATCGAAGAACTGAAGACAATAGAAGAGAAGCCGGGTTCCAACGGTTCTGATGTAGGTGTAAGACTGCCACCAGAAGCCCTGCAGACTCTACGACAAATATCAAGACAAAGGAGCCCTGATGAAGTTTCCAATCCTTCCTCGGGAGGCTCCCGGCCTTCTAAGAGATCTGGAAGAGGACAGGAGATGCGCGAACTGTCGGAACCAGGGACTATCAGCCGACCCCGCAGTGCAGACGGTGTGACACCTGTGTCAGACTACAGCTTTTCTCAGCTCAGTATACCTTCTCCGGGCGGCTTCTTCTCTTCTCTTCAAAATGGATCGCGTCATACCTGGTGTCTCAGTAAGCCAAAAGGACCTAGTGTTCCAAGTACAGCTACTGCTGAACTATTTTACAATCGACCCTGGGAGAATACAAGCTCTAGTAATGTGGTTGAAACGGTTCTTACAGTAGATGACACCACTATGACAGAAGGGCCGCCCACCGCTCGTCAAGCCACCTTCAACTTGTCGAATGGAACTACACCTGGCTCACGACGCAGCTCACAATCAGAAGATGATGATCTCTACGGCTCGGGAATAGTTGACATGGCCGCTCCTGAAGCTGTCAGCACGAGCTTCGAGTATGATGAAAATTATAGCGCGGATCTTATGCAATCAGCAGGTCTTCACTTGGATCGAACTGGAACGTGGCTCGCAGCACAGACAGGATATATCTCGGCCCTACTCGGCGAAGATGTAGACGTGGAATCCCAAGTCGAGTCTCGTGAGGTGACTAAAGCTGACATAGGTACAATTGCACGCCGAACCGTGCAGTTTGCAAGCAACCCCAAGCTTGATGTAGCTGTTGTCGTCGAAGGAGGCAACAAAGACAGTCCAGAAAGTGAGCCGGAGGCGAAGGAGCCTATTTTCCTTAAAGCCTTCAAGCATATGCTGGCAAATCGCAAACGGAGAGATGCATTCACGCATGCTACATCTCGGCTAGAGGCCGTTCATCTTGCTCGTATCGCATTACCAGAGCAACATATGACCAATATCCTCGGGCAGCACGCGATGATTGAGCCTAAACGACCCAAATACGCTGGTCCATTTAGTCAAAACCCGAGACAAACTGGCATTTTCGAGCGGACTGCAGAGCAAATTGCCTTCAACACGCTTGAACGTGAACAAGCCACTTTGAAATCTCTGGAGGCGTGCAATTGGCAGGTCGATGCCCTGAGAGCGTTGTACCACGGCCGCCTGCTGGCGTCGCAGGCTGCATGCGAGAGACTGAAGAGCAAAGCCACGCTCCCATTGGATCATCCTAGCTGTGTGGGAAGCAAGAGGATACGTATTCTGGACATTGGTGGGACATCTTCTGCTTCATGGGCATGGAACGCTGCGTGCGAATGGCCAAATGTCAAAGTCTACACTATTGTTACCAAACAGCAGGCGCAGTCTCAACGTCCGGCTGGGTATCCGAAGCCCGAAGCACCACCGAATCATCGAACTGTGTCCGTCCCTCACCTATGGCAATTGCCATTCCGCAGCGGTCATTTCGATGTCATCTCTGCTCGCTCGTTACACGTGCTCTTGAAGAACAACCCAGTTCCAGGAGTGCCCGAAATCGACGAATGGGGAATGACACTTCGTGAGTGCATGAGGGTCCTCAAACCGGGTGGATACATAGACTACATGATCATGGACTCTACCATTGCACACGCTGGTCCGAGAGGAGAAACCATGAGCGTTGAATTCGGGTTTGAACTCCACCGTCGGGGATACGAAAGAGAAGCAGCTCGAAGCTGGTTGCGAAGGCTGAAGAAAGAAGGCTTTGTCGGAGTCAAACGAGCTTGGATGTTCCTACCTATGGGCAGGAAGCCGGCTCCCGAGATGGAAGAACAGGTTCATGGCTACACTGGTGGTTGGCAGACATGGCGACAAGGGGCGAAGCCGTTCGTCCCAGCACCTCGACCAATAAGCGAGGTATCCACGATAAGCAAGATCGTCAAACAGTACATGGACGTCGAAGCGGTACAGGGCCCCGTAGGGACCACAGAAGATGTAGCCGATCTTACAGGATTATTGGGTGCATGGTTATGGGAGGAGTGGCTGGTCAAAGTTCGCTCAGAATCTGGGCGAGAACAGTCGCGCTGGCTCGAGGGTGTGGATGAAGTGATCGAGGAAGGCAGAGAGCATGGATCTGGGTGGAAGATGCTAATCGGCTGGGCTCGCAAACCCAGGGCAGAGCAAGGGACAAAAAGTGCGCGTGCGGAAATCACGATTGGAGTCGCGGATCTAGAGGAGTTAAGCTCCTCTGGAGATGAGACTTTGGAGAGTATGGAGACGGGCATCATCCCGATGTTGATCCAAGAATGATCTAGGGGGCCACGAGGAGGACAAAACTCCAAGAAATCATATATTACCTATCCCCTTTTTTTGGTTAATGACAGAACAAAATGGATGGAGGGACATTGGACGCTCAGAACCGACGATTTTCCTTTCACGGCGGAATGATGCATTAGCGAAAAGGAGTTTCTTCTCTGGCGAAGATGGTTGGTACATGTCGGGAACTTGAAGGGGATGAACAGATATGAAATGGTTTCATGGGGGTCCGAGTTCACTCCTTGTAGATAATCATTACCTTCGCTTTTTCCTTTACTTTTGCCTCGAATTCTTTTTGGTTGGAACAGATTGGACAGGACGAGCAAGGACCCGGGATATCTTAGGACATCAAATACCTTCGAAGTAGCTTTCGTACGTAGAAGAGAGCTATATAGTTCCAGATGCATGACAAGATGTTGGGCGCAGTTCCTGGTGTTTTTGAGTGCTCTGAGCCTTTGAAGTCTTTCTCAAGGAGATGAATGTCTGACCAGGAGATCAATATTCCTCAGTTGTTATTTACGCAGTTTAATGTCATTGTAAATAAGGAAGAATTCAACGGCTGCAATCCAACCATACCGGGCGAGTGTCTACCCACTTATGTACTTAGGTATCCCCGACATGTATGCCAAATTGTGAGTATTTTAGCCAGAGCCTGCAATTGGGGGCCTCGGTCCCCATGGCTCTATTTTCACTTTATTGAGGCAGTCGACCCTTGATTATTAGCCTCCCACTCCCTTTCGTAATCATGGGCTTGACTTGAGGCTTATTAGCATTGTTAGGTGCTAACATCTGATTCCCTCTTGTGGGGATTATTTACTCCTTAGTTCCTTATTAATTGGATAAGCAGTCCCAATAATGAGACCTCTTTATTCAATCACCTGGTCCAAATGCACCATGTTCCCTCCCATCTCACCCCCTAATGCCGCCCCATCTCAGGCCCTTGGGCTCTCGCTGTCCTCATGCCCCTCGCGTTCACTTTCCCCTCCCTGCGTCATCGAGCAGCAGTTTGAAAACTCCATCGCCTTTTAGGGGATCCCTCCTGCACCCAATTAACCCTTCTCAATGGACGTATTAGGCACTACTTAGTCGTCTGAAAGCGGAAAATAGCTTGCTCCAGTAAACATTATTTTGATGACTACTCAACAACTTTTCGGGATTTCAGGCTAAGTCCTCCAACGTCACACAATCTTACACTCTTTGAACTATTAAAACATCTTTATCGGGTGCCAGAAATAACTCTGCTTTATTCGATTTCATCCCCTTCATCATAGAAATCTTGATAAAAGGCAGGTTGTTGCCTCAGTTTCTCTTGAGTCTTGCGTTTCCATCCCAGTCTGCGGGGCCTGGGCCTCCATATCTTTCCTAACGCTGCAACCCCCCACCACCCCCCCAGTAACCACTGTCGTCTCAACACACTCAGATACCGGGTTCAGACAATACGGCTGGCAACCAGGCGCAGTGCTCGACTGTATACGAACTATTAGAGCTCAAGTGAGAGAGCCCACGAGAGGGGGCCTCAACCATGACAACGCCACGATGCTTCATCGTCCGACACGGCGAGACTGAGTGGTCGCTGGACGGACGACACACAGGTACGAGCGATATACCATTGACGAAGAATGGTGAGAAACGAGTCCGAGCCACTGGGCGTGCCCTTGTTGGGCCGGACAGATTGATCGTGCCCAGTCAGTTGGTTCACATGTACGTGTTCCCTTGCGATTCTCCATCTTTTGTTCCTTTTGCCTGTAAGATATTACCTATGGGGGGATGATCGGTCGACTGTGTATATCTGGGGGAAGATCAGAGAGAGAGAGGCGGCTGTTCCGTCCACGAGGACAAGCAATCAGAAGCCGTCGATTGATCACCTCTCATATCATTCAATCAATCCATCCTCTCTCCCCCCCCAAGGCTCAGGCGGCGAAGGACACTGAGAGGGAACAATCCGAGTTAACCTGAACCCGATGGGACGGGGTGACGTCCCAATAGCTACGTATCCCCACGACACCGCGCACAGCGGACCCTCGAGTTGCTCAACCTAGGCTGCCACGACCCGTACCCATGGCAAACCGACGGCAAACCCAGCGCGACCAGCGCCACACCATCCCCCGAAGAACCGTCACCACACCACACCACCGCCCCGGTGTCCATCACCGCACGCATCGCCGAATGGGACTACGGGGACTACGAAGGCATCACGTCCGCACAGATCCGCGAGCTCCGCAAATCGCAGGGCCTGGGGCCCTGGGACATCTGGCGGGACGGGTGTCCCGGCGGCGAGAGCCCCGAGGACATCATCGCGCGCGTCGACGACCTGATCGCCGAGATCCGCGAGAAATACCACGCTCCGGTCATCGGAAAACCCAAGACGCCCGGCGTCACGGGTGATGTGATGGTTGTCGGCCATGGCCATATCCTCAGGGCCTTTGCCATCCGCTGGGTTGGTAAGCCGCTTACCGAGACGGCGCTGATCATGGATGCCGGTGGTGTGGGCACTTTGAGTTACGAGCATCACAATATCGAGGAGCCGGCGATTTTGCTTGGTGGAGGCTTTGTTGTCGGTGATTAGATATTATCAGGCTTTTGGGGTAGGGAGAGGTAGAGGGAGGAAAGATGAAGCCCTGCTGCTGGCATTGAAGGTAGAAGATGTGGTGTCTAGAAATAACTTTGGATAGTCTCGATTATTGCCTCAGAGAAACGGACTTAACTAGGGGTTTGAAGATCATATGTCCTGTTTTTATTTTTCTTCTTCGTTACTTTCAAGCCCGAATGTCGCTTGCACGAACTGCTGTTTGGCTATTGACTGACCGATGGTCTAGTCTGCTCGCTCTAGGCATAGCAACAAATTCAAGCTCAAGCTTTACCAGACAGCTCAGCTCGGGGGAAAGAGGTCGTATCTCTAATTCGTGGTCCACCCTTTTTGGTAAGAAAAAGCGCCGGATCTCTGTCGCTAGATATCATACCCATTCGAGAACGCTCCTCCCCAAAATACCCCGGAAGCTCTCGACTATTCATATGAGAGCCATGGCCATTCCATTTCCACTACTGCATCTGCAATTTGGCTATACACACACACGAATCTCCTTTTTGTCCACCCTTGACACACCCAACCTTCCCCCCGTCCTCACCAGCCACCACCCGGCGCAGCGGCCACAGCTCCAAACCCTGCCTGGTTCTGATTCTGGTCAGGCGCAGGCGCAGGTGCGCCCATGGACCACTCGCCGTTGTCGACCGTAGCGGGACTGCAGGGCTTCAGCTCGGGAGTCGGTGGCTTGGTGTGATAATTGAGCGACGTCGTCGTCGCCACGCCTCCTGCGCCCGAGCCCCCGCCTCCAATGAAGCCCGTCCCGATCGTCTGGATGCCGCTGTTATTGGGCTGCTGTTGCTGCTGGTTCTGGGTTTGCCACGGCTGCTGTGGCGGCCCTGCTGGAGTGGCCCAGGCCAGGTTCGGACCGGCTGGACCTCCCATTTTGGCTGCATTTTCGAGGTACGCTGCGAGTTCAGGATCTCCTCCTGCTGGCGGATTGTTATTGGCAGCATTCATGTTGTTGCTCTTCGGGCTGATGGCAGAGCTACGGCGTGAGTTATTCTGCTGCTGCTCTGGCTTGGTATTTCTCATCGTGCCCGATCCCTGGTTCTGCACACCAAAACTGTCGCTCCTGCTGTTATTGACGTTGTTGGTGGTGGTCTTCTCTTGTTGCCCGTCCCAGCCTGCGCCAGTTCCCGAAGTCACGTTGTTATTTGGCTGATTGTCCCAGCCTCCGCCATTGGAGTTGTTCTGGGTGTTATTATTCCACCCTGACGCACCACCGTTATTATCTTTGCTCCAGTCATCCCCGCCTGCACCAGCGTTGTTATTATTTCCATTAGAGCCCCAATTTTGATCATCCGCGGGTTGCTGGTTATTGTCCCACGCATTATCCTGTTGATTGTTCGTGTTGTTATTTGGGGAATTTTTGATGCCCAAGCCCTGAGATGAGACTACTCGTGCCGGTGGCAGGTTGTATCTGAGAAATGCTGTCTCAGGTGGGGCAACAGGAACTTGCTCAAAAGAAGGCGTTGGTGTCTTTGCAACTGCATCTTTTGGCAAAGGAGCTGGTATCTCTCCACCAAGGGCGCCTTTAGCTCGGATCACCAACTGAATCAATTCATTTTTGTCGAGCCGTTCCAATGAATTGACATCCTCGTTGGGGCTTGGCTCGGCGGTGACCTCGATGCCCGTTTCTTTTTTGATTTGCTCTTTCGTGCGATATTTGAAAACAAATCTTGCGTAGGGCACGTCCATGTTATCGACGTATTTAGGGGCACATCTTTTCTTGTTGTAGAGGTAACCCTTCCCCGGTTGAACCTGTTTTGAAGTTCCTCTGTCCCGTACCATAGCCTGTGGCACATCGTATCGCGGTTCCTCTTCGGCATTAGCTGGAACTTCAGCTTCTGCAAACACTTTAGGAGCGAAGTAGGCACCGTAAGGCCCATACAAGGATCGTTTACCAGGCATCGCTGGTGTCGGAGTATTATCCATGGTGGGATTTGAGTTATTGGCTTGACCGTTATTCCAGTTGTTATTTGTATTGTTGTTCTGGCCATTATTCCAGTCGTCATTCGCGTTATTTGTCTGATCGTTATTCCAATTCTCGTTCGTTTTGTTATTGCTGTTCTGGCCGTTATTCCAGTCGTCATTCCCGTTGTTCGTCTGATCTTTATTCCAATTGTCATCTGCGTTGTTGTTATTCGTCTGGTCATTATTCCAGCCATCATTTGTGTTCTTGTTCTGATCGTTATTCCAATCATTATTTCCGCTCTCATTCTGAGAATTCCTCCAATCGCCATTTGCGTTATTGGTCTGGCCATTGTCCCAGCTCTTAGATTGAGCATTGTCCTTGTCCTGATTAGCATCACCGTTACCTCCAGACTCATTGTTGTAACCCCGGTTGCCGGTAGGGTCATTCCACTCGTTACTCTGACCAATATTCCCACTAGTTCCATTATCATCGTTATTGTTGTTGCAGGAATGGCAAGGAGGAGTATAATGGTCCCCAGCACTCACTGCTGGACCATGATTGACGCCACTGGAGAATGTGTTGGCATTCGTGGTTTGTTGCATCGTATTCTGCTGGCCGATTGGCTGGATATTGAAGGGCGCTGGTATGGGCTGCGGCATCATGTTTGGCATATTGGCTGGAGTTTGTAAATGGAGGAAGGGCGCGCCACCCGGTGCTGGGTAGATTGGCATTCCTGTGACTGGCTGTGGAACTGGAACCAAATTTGGAGGAACCATTACAGGGATAGGTTGAGAAGGAAACGGTGGTTGGCTGCCTACCCAAGGAACTGACGGAATTGAGAAGGCTGTTGGGCCTGGTTGTTGCTGGAGAACTGTTGGCTGAATGGGCTGTTGAACTGGCTGAACCATGTGTGAGGTGAATTGTGGAGAATTTCGCATTGTAGGCTCTGGCTGGGGGTGGTTGCCATGAACTTGGCTCTGGTCAGGGTATGGGTGGTAGGAACGATTTTCTGCATCATAGGCATAATGACCATTGGAGGGAGGGAGTGCATAATCTGCATAAGGATTCGGTCCTCGAGGATGTGGATCTGCATCCTGATATTCGGGGCCGGGTCGACTGTGAAACTGATCTGAGTTATCTCGCCACACCGGTCGTTCAGGATGGAGTGGATAACGATCATATCTCGCATGGTGATGGTCATTGCGGGATTCAGTATCACCATAATCAAAGTGAACCCTTCGCTCTGGTCTGCCCGGTCCATAAGGTGGATATGTGTGGGATGGAGGACGTTCACGGTCATACGACTGCTGGCGGTGATAATAAAGAGGGTTGGGACCCTGTGGGTGGTGCTGGGGATGAGGATGAGGTTGAGGTTGAGGTTGTTCAGCTAGATAGGATGGTCTTTGAGGACGCCGCCGCTCATAGTCCCCATTTGGTGGTAGCCAGTCCCGAGACTGATGGTATCCGTGCAGGGGAGGAGTGACTTGATGGCTATAGAAGCGAGGAGGGTAGTCAGATGGTCCATCAAAAAGTCCGAACATGCCCCCGAAACCGCTGTCTTCAACTTCAGGCTCCTGGCGGTCTTTGGAAATCACATTATTGGGACCAGGGTCATCCTCTTCCTGGTTGAAAGTGGTTACATCACCGGAAATGAAGAGACTGTCTTCGCCAGAGGAAGAAGATGACATTTGGCTTTCTGTTGTGTTGTGGGTATGACATCGTAAGACGAGAACTTCAATGGTGCCCAACTCATCAAAATGGCTTTGATTGACGCCAGGTGGGACATCGGGTACTATTGCTTACACATTAGCTTCAGAATAAACTGACGACCCAAGTGGCAAGCGAACCAATGTTGTGATCGTCAAAACGCCATTCGCGACCGAGGTATGTGCCGTCTCCCATAGGCTTCTCCTTCTGTCTGACAATGAAGTCAACCTCAGATCGGTTTGTTGGGATGCCTTTCTTGTAAGGTTGCAGATTGACTCTGTTGCGATTGCACTGGTAATTTCCATCAATGAAGACAACCATGGATAAACCTTCATATATGAATTTCCTCGAAGTGAGTCTAATAGTGAAAGCTTGGGGGTGGCTGGGAATGGCAATGTAGGTCTCGACGACACCATCACCATATTGAGTACCATATTCAGGGAAAGGGGAGCCGGTATTGGCCCACTGAACCACGCAGACGAGATCCCTGAGGGGGGGCATATTGGCGAGAGATTAGACCTAGAAAGAAATTGACATGGATGCGGAGAGTGTTTGATCCGGAGGTCAAGCGAAATGTGGGGAGGGTTTGGGTAGAACTGCACGGAAACAAGGTCGACAAATATGAGGAGGCTGCAGAAGGAGGGAGATTGTGCGACAGTCAAGACCGTCACAGGAATCACTGAGACTCGACTTTGACCATACCTCTTGCGTGAAGGCAGTGTGAGACCTACTGGTAGGTGACGGGACGCGTCAATCCATATTTCAGAAGGGGAGCGCGCCCAGTTCAAATCAAAAGTCGTCTCCGCGGGCTCTGTGCGTTCATCGTCAAGAACGTGACTCAAGAAACGTGCTCTGCAGTAATGACTTGATCACAGAAGTGAAGTTCAGAGATGAAGAACAACGTTTGGTGGTAGCGTGTGGGCACCAATCACGTGGTATCGCGAAAAATGGCGAGGCTTTGCGAGGCTGAAATCGTATCGGGAATAGCGTCCATGTCAGAGGACAGACAAGGGAATCCCATCTCGTTCACAAGTTAACCAGGAGGGACCGGACCACTTTTGGCACATGCGCACACCCACATCGACCAGCACACCTTCAATTGTTGTGGAAGTCAACATTCTCGTCCTTTTCCCTGTGCTCCCCTTCTACCTCCACCCTCCTTTCACTGCCAATCACTACCCACCACCGCCGCCATCGCGACCATGGCTGCCACCAAAGCGCAGTCACAGAAGATCTTCGAGAAGCTGAAATCCAAACCTGCCAACAAGGTGACCTCGCCGCTGCTAACTGAACCACCTTCACTGTAACTGACATCTGTGTGCTTCCAGATATGTTTTGACTGCGGCCAGAAGAACCCAACATGGTCTTCTGTCCCCTTCGGTGTTTATCTCTGTCTTGATTGTTCCTCCAACCACAGAAACCTCGGCGTTCACATCTCCTTTGTGAGATCCACCAATCTTGATGGTATGCGGCACCAACATATCCCCTTGAATTTGTTCACTACTGACCGGTTCCAGTCTGGCAATGGGCCCAACTACGCACTATGAAAGTTGGAGGCAATGAGTCTGCCACAAAGTTCTTCCAATCCAACGGTGGGAGCGCCGCTCTCGCCAGTAAAGATGCAAAGGTGAAATACACCTCTAATGCAGCCAATAAATACAAAGAAGAACTCAAGCGAAGGGCCGCAAGAGATGCCGAGGAGTATGTCCAGAGTACAACCAGAACTCCCCATACACTTGCTCATCCGGTAATCTAGGTATCCTGAGGAAGTTGTCATCACCGATGAAGTCCTTCCTACCCCTGGCGAAGGAACATCAACCCCCGCTGGCGAACCTGCGGACGACTTTTTCTCCTCTTGGGACAAACCCACCATCAAAAGGCCTAGTAATCCTCCATCCCGCACCGGCACTCCTCCAATCGTCTCCCGAACAGCCTCTCCATTCCTATCTGCAGGCAATGCCAACGGCGCCGCAAGACCAAAGTCCCCTTCACCACTCGCCGCCGCCACCGACGATGCAGAGAAGGCTCTCCCTGCACCAACCGCAATTAGATCTACATCCGCTTCTGCTATTCGCAAAGGTCCCGCTGCTGCATCTGCAAAACGCACCAATGTCCTAGGCGCAAAAAAGAATCAAAAGCTTGGTGCAAAGAAAGTCGTCGGCGAGGAGATCGACTTCGAAGCGGCGGAGAAAGCCGCCAAAGCAGAGGCGGAGCGGATAGCTAAACTAGGCTATGATCCAGAGGCCGAGAAGGCGGAGGACCTAGCGAAGACTCGCTCTGCAAGCCTAGTCACCAAGGACGCCCCCACTCCTATTGCTCCTCCCAAAGCCGGTGTTGGGTCAATCCCCACACATACTCGCAGTCCAAGTGAAGTCGAGCGACTGGGGATGGGAGTCGCGAGACTAGGATTCGGACAGATCGGGGCAAACAAGACCGCGTCCTCGAGTACAGCAGCGCCCAAGAAGCTCGGGTTTGGAAGCGTCGGTGCCAGCAAGGCTCCCGTGGAAGGTAAGCTGACCAGCCCACCCCCCTCTCCTTCTCCTCCCTTATAGCCACCAATCAACTAACCTTCTATTTCTCCCCGCCCCTCCAGACGATGACGAGAAATACGCACGCGAAAAGTTCGGCTCGCAGAAAGGCATCTCGTCAGACGAGTTCTTCGGGCGAAATGCGTTCGACCCGAACGCTCAAGCCGAAGCCAAGACGCGGCTGCAGGGCTTCGACGGCGCGACGTCGATTTCATCCAATGCGTACTTCGGGCGCCCGGAGGACGACATGACGGGCTTAGAGGGCGGCGACTACGGCGACATCGAGACCGCCGCCAAGGACTTCGTGCGCCGCATGGGCCTGACGGCCGGCGACGACCTGGAGAATCTCATCAATGTCGCTGGCGAGGGTGGCAGGAAGCTGCGCGGCGCCGTTGCCCGGTATCTGAACAGTTAGATGGCGGTGGCTGTGTCAATCCACATGATGGATCGCCACCGCTGGTTGTGGTTGTGGTTGTTGGCGCTATTTAGTGCGGGCACTGGCATGGCATCATGGACTGTGACCGAGTGAGCGAGCTAGGGGATTGGGCCATGTCTTGCAGTCAGTTCAGCAAAGAGTCGTTCTTTGGGGTGATTATGAATGTGCGTCGATTGAATGTAGCAATGAAAATAACAAGAAATTCTCCTGTTTTTAACTAACCACTATCATGCTCATCGTTCCTCGCTGTAAAAAAAGGAGGGGGGAGGGGAGATGAATCAAAAGAAACCTTCACACACCTCACCTCACCTCACCTCACCTCAACTCGACTCCACATAAGTATTAACTCGTCCCAGTTTCCTTCCCACGTCAAATCGAAACGCTTTGTCCAATGTCCAGAGAGACCAGGCCCACCCACCCACCTGTGCCATCGTCCATCGTCCATGGGACTGGGACTGGGACTGGGACTGCTATGTATATAGTACACGTGTGCGGCTGTGGGAGTGGTTGGATTGTCAGTGTCACTGACAAGGAAGGTACTAGTGAAGTCAGTTAAGTAATACTCGTAGAAGTAGTAGACTGTCGCTGCGAGCGCCGCTGCCCTGTTAGTATAGTATACAGCCTCACGGCGGATTTTTTTTACTTAAGTAGTACTCCGTATAGCTTTTCTAGGCCTGTACGTGCCAACCCCCCAACTTCTGAGCTCTGAGTTGTAGTATTAGTGCCTGGCTATATGTCGAGAGAGTTCATTCGACTTAAGTTCAGGGTGTGTGTTGTGTGCTTTGGAATCATCCTTGTAATGTGGAATACTAAAACACTTCCCATCGCTCACTGGCTGACTCTAGTGACATTGGGGACTCAAGCATCAAAGACTGGCGGCTTCCAACTACTCAGGCAGCACGTGTGGCAAAATCACATTCATGGTTTATACTGATGATACTTCGGACTGAGTTCTTTCGAATCAATTTCACTCCATTTCGATTGTGCTATAAACTAGTAATTGAGTCAACACACATCCACCCACCATGATGATGCCCTTCTCCCCTGCTGGTGCTTCCAGCTGTCGATTACTCATCATCAATGAAGTACCAGTTTCCTTCCAGCTCAGCGCGTGGAATGAGAATCCAATATTCATTGATTTGATTAATTGATTGTCGACGGTTCCATCCATCAATGCATCATATATCCACCTCAAGCACAGGTAATAGCAAAAAGCATAAACATGTACGAGACCAACAACCCAGTAAAACTCGCATTTCTGCAGCCGAGTCCAGGTTTGCCAAGTCTGCACATGAAAGGAGTGTTAATCTCTAAAGCAAGTGGGAAGTAAAGTTAAGAAAGAGGGTACTAATCGATGGAATCATCCATTAAAGAATATTCCCGTGGTTACCATCGACTTTGTGTTTCATCAGGGCTGGACTGGAGCATACCATGCGATCCAGTCTTTTGTGGGGGGTCATCAAATCGTGATGAAATGAATGGCTGAGTCTTCCAAGAGAACTCGATGGTAAATGGGCACTGCCCGATTTGTGATATCATCCTTCACATAACAACGCTCTTGCGTTTCTCAGCGTTGTTGAGCACGAGGAGAGGGGTATTGCGTCTCGCGGGCTCAACCTCAACGAATGGTCCACCAATCGCGTTTCCTTCATCGCCGCTGAGGCTTTTTGCTCCAACACTGTCGATAGACGATCGCTCTCGAGACTTCTCCTTGATTTCAGAGCCGATGGCACCACTGGCGGCAGCCCTCAGACTACCGAGACTTGGTCTGCTAGACAAGCTTGTGCTACCGGCCATGCTGGAATCATTGTCGGAAGAGACGGAAAAGTTGAACTCATTCTCACTTCCGGGAGTGCCCGCTCCAGAGCCTGATTGACGCCCATCGCTGCGGCGCTCACGGCCAGCACGAACCAAGTCATGAACAGCACGACGTCGCTGACGAGTGGCAAAATTCTTGCTGCCCTCGTGCTTGGAGGTGGGCTTCTCTTCAAGCTCTTGCAAAAGTGGAGGTCCCCTGGGTTGTCGGACTGGGTGTTCTCCCGCCCGACCTTGTCCTGGTCCAAATGTTCCCGTCATCGGGGTCTGGGGGACATTCCCAGTCCTCAGTGTGGCGCCTTTGGTCCATTCGCCTGTTGTCTTGATATTGGCAGATGACATGTTTTTCCTGTGGCCTCGACGGAAAGCGTTAGCTGACGGTGGAGGCAAAGGCACCACTTCCTGTTGGGGTGAAGGGGTTGACTTCGGAGGCGTTCTTGAGCGAGACTCAGTCAAAGGATTGGAGGTATCCGAGTATTGACGTTGATATGGCGGATTGACCGGGGGAGGAGAAACAGAGCTGTTGCGTCCCTGGGGGGAGACTTCTTGCTTTTGTGGTTGGAGTGCAGGATCAACGACAAAGCTCGATTGGCCCGTCATAGGATTATAGACAGAGAATACACCGGGGCTGCCTGGAACAGGTTGGACGATTGGTTGAAGACCGTGTTGGAATTGTTGATTGTAAAGGCTCATGGGAGAGGTGATTGGCGAAGGAGACTGAAATTGTTGGCCAGCGGTACCCAACATGCCAGTGTTGAGGTTGAGACCATTGAACTGCTGAGCAGCAGCAGTGACACTCAAAAGCTGTTGTTGAAGAGCACGTTGTTGATGAGCAAGATAGTTGTTGGTGGCGACCAATTCGTCGTAAAGATGTTGATCCATGGAGTCGGCACCCTTGTTGAAATCAATGGCGGGAGGAGCAAGAACTTCAGGAAGCGAGTAGCCCTGGAAGCTGCTCATAGAATGGCGATTTCCGGGAAAGTACATGCCAGTTGAGGTTTGGGGGACACGAGGGGCAGGCTGGGCAGTTGCATACCTGCTTCCCTCGAGACCCTGAAGCTGATTGGCAGGTGGGACTGTGGCCGACTTTGGAGCGGTCCTCAAGCCAGCCAAAAGATGACCACGACTCGTACGAGGGGTGGAGCTGATGTTGGCCTGCTGGGTTTCATCGATGGTCGAGATCTTGGGGGGAGGTGCAACACTCAGCCGCTTGATATGAGAACCTTTCCCACGAGACGCAAAGCCGGGGCCCGAAACGCCGATCGAGTTGTTAAAAGGAGACTGGAAAGTCATTTGAGCAACACCGCCAGCGTCGATGCTCATTGTAGTCTAGAAGATAAAAAATTGGAGGTGCAGGCTTTGGACCGACGGTGGATTGGAGGCAAAGGAACGCTTGGACCAAACGAGCTGATAACAAGGGGGCGTCTAATCTGAGGATGACGCGTGAATCGAATCGAATGAACCAGTATGATTTGGCAAATTAGGAAGATTAAGAAAGTCGTATAGTATCGCGGTCGTGTCGTGGTATGTAATGGAAAATGAAGGATCTAAAAGAGACGAGGCTCGACGAGACTGTTGTCTGCCTGGTTTCAGAGTGAGTAGTGTGTTCAGAGTCCTGTGAAATGGTGACAGGCCATGAGGGTGTGGAGGGGACCCGACGCACCAAAAGATTCAGCCAGCTGTGGCAGTTGAGAAGCAAGCGGGGACTAGCAGATGCTGATGAAGCGGTCGCAGGTCAAGAGTGAATGTACAAAAGAGGTCGTCTGTGATATTACAGATCACAGTCGAGTGTGGAGGAATCTGCAGGGAGGGCCAGACAAGGAAAGTTGAGTGATTGCTTGAGTTGCTAGTGGGTGTAGCAGGAGATATTGCGCGGCAATGATCGGATTGAGCTTTTTGGCAGTGATAACAAGTATAGACGATTATGAGTTATGTTTTTGGGGGCTCTGAAAGCTAAGCGGAAGTGCAAGTAGACGAGTCGGAGGGAGCAGTTCAGTGCTTGCAGACCGAGATAGGACGACGAGCGTCGACGTGGCTCTGGGTGGTATCGAGATTATGGCCAGAGGCTCGAGAGGAGTAAGGAAAGTCGAGAGCGTCGAAAGGTCGACGACGGAGAGGAAGGTGAGGACACGAAGACGACGACGGGGAGGTGAAGGGAAATAGTGATGATAGAGGGTGAAATGATGGAAGCAGATGGGAGGAGGGAAATGAAAATGAAAGGAATGGACGAGTGAAAGCGGACGAGTCAGGGTAGAGGGCAACGAGTAACGAGTAACAAACCAGTTCAACTGAAGGCGAGAGGTGAGTGGAGAGCGCAGAATGGGAGGGCGAGGGTGAAGGAGTGAGAGGCCAAGGGCAGAAAGAGAGTTGAGGACGAGCGAGGATGAGTGGACGAGATGTGCAGACCACGAGGAGGGAGACTAGGCCACAGGGCAGTGAGGCACCTGGCACTCACCCGTGACCCGACCTGAGAACCTGCAGGTCGAGCATGGTGGTGGCTGCAGATGGCCGTGGTTAGTCAGAGGCTAACAGAGTCTTAGCCGTGGCCTGCAGATCAAACACCCACACCGACCGATGCCTGGGACTTGGGGACTTGGAACTTGGCTTTGGGGGGCTCTGGGAGTGGCTACAATGGCCCTCGGTAGTGGCTCCCATGGCTCCCAGTGGCTCCCTGGCGCCCAAGTGGCCGAGGGCCCCTGGCCTGCAGGCACTAAGGAGGCGCCTCTGGCTTGAGCCACTGGCACCAAACCGCCACTAGGAGGAGAGCTTTGGGCCAGACCGTCAGCGACGCTTGGGGTGCTTTGGGTTAGCCTGGGGATATTTTCATCTCTTCCACGACGCCTAGAATCCATAGGGCTACTATCGTTGGTGGTGCTTTGCCGCTACAGAAGGTCCATCCTCGTGCGACTGCAAATAATACAGCTGCAACTCAACCGCCATTTGGCCTCTTTTTCTTAGATCCTAATTCTACTGACAGCACGACCCAACACTCCCCACTTACAAGTATCCAGAAGCGACGCTTCCAATAACATGTCAATGGACATACACTTTCTCTCCTCTCTGAGCGACCCGTCATAACCACACCCCCTGACTCACCCGGATGCTCCGCCTAAGTCCTAGTAGGATTTCACGGGTGTTTCAACCTCATGTCCCACTGGTAACAAGGCCTCACCGTCTGAATTGCCTCCCCCCGTCTCCCTACTAAGCTCAATCCAGACAAACACACTTTCCCTTGCCGAGATACACAAACATTCCATTATTATTCTATCACCAGCGTCGATCTTAGCAATTATTACTATCCTCCGTCCAGAACCATGGAACGTCCGGCCCCGTTTGCTCTTACGGATACTCTCGCCCTGGGAGACATCAGCCACAGTACTCCGTATTTCAGCTACCCTGACCTTACGCCCACCTCCCCGTGAGTCAATGGACTCGTTAAAAAATCAATAATAATCTACTAGTATGGAGTACCAGGTACCAGGGTATCCATCACACAAGCAGGACAATCAATGACATTCACTTCCTCATCTCCTGGGGCACGGGAAATTCTAGTCCCTGAACCGTTTTGGTGCTGACATTTGGTGCCAATACCAAGAATGTCTAGTTAAGCAATGTCGCTGGGAGATTGCTTGAGAGAAAACGTCCAGGTGGGGTGCAAGGGTCGCTTCTCTCCTGACTCTACCCGGGCTGGGGCTCCTTAGGCTCTGTGCACCCGCAGCCACCTATCACCCCTTGGGTTTGCCGATCGGGTATGGAGGCACTGGCCTTGCACCTCATCGCTCGCTTCCGCCTAATTATGTTCATATCCCTCCCCTATCCACCACATGGCCCTCATCCAATTTTCAACCAACAGTGGAATGAACAATTCGGATCCGCTTCGTCAGTGATCACCCTCTTCGTCTTCTTCGTTCCCTCTTTTATCAAGCCTGCGTTCTTATGTTTTCACCAAGTACTCGGTACTCCATCAAAACACACCAAACCCAACGCGATCCGGGCGCGATCAGCGGGGATGGAGTACCAACCTAGCATCCGTGCAGACAAGGGCGGGTGGATAGGACTATCGATTGCATTTGCATGGCTGCAAAGTATCCTCTGTCTGCAACGTGGCCATCGGGTGCAACCGAGCTCGGCGAGCGCCCGATTCTAACGGTATGTCCACCGGGTCCCTCGAAACTCGGTATGTACCAAGGTACGATCGCGTTGCCGCGGCCTCATATGTTGACGAGTCCCCAGGTAGGTCCATGCCTACCTATATATGGAATCCGAAGAGGTGTCGATGGCCATTGCCAATGTCGTCATCTACCTAAGTATGTACGGAGTCCCAAACACTCTACTCTTGAGGAGTAATTACACCCTGAATACAGCACCCTCGTAGGTCGTGTGGTTCGTTGCAAATCTACGCATCTAGGGAACTGGAAGCAATTGCAAGGAGCAATAGGAACATTAGGTACATAGGTACCTAGGTATGTATGTAGTGGCGATCTTACATATTCTTCTGGTTTGATTGTCTTCTCTTTCACAACTCTCAGAGGGATGTATCCCCTCGTCCTCTCGGGTAAACAAACACCACCATGCATTTTTTGCTTTCCCTTCCCAGTCATAATCTACAACGAAGTTTTCTTTCTTTTCTTTTGTTTTCTTTTCTTCTCTTTTCTCGTGTGTGGGGCGATGTTTGTACATACAATAAAAACTTCTTATGCCCCGTTTCAGTAATGGTATTAACCTCCCTCCTCGTCCCGGGGGAAATGCACCTGCCCCGCCCAATAACACGGAAAATGCGATCTTTAAATGCGAAAGCGAGGAGACAGGGTAGCGGTTCACGCCTTCAGTTCTCGGGCTTGATTGAGTTCGGGGCACCCCCACCTAACCTCTCGCGTCATGAGCTGCTTTGGGGACCGGGTCTCCTTCTGAAATGGCGGACACCTCGGCCGCTGGAGTCTCAACCGTAGCCGAGGGAGCGTGGTTGGCGACCTCACTGTCCGTCAAAAGTTCAGAGGATGGTGCTGCCGCCGCCGTCGATTGAGCTTCAGCAGGGGTAGCAGCGTCCTTCTTCGCCTTGGATTTCTTCGTAGACTTGGCAGGCTTAGCAGGGGCGGCGGCCGGAGCAGGCTCCTCGAGCAGCCTGCGCTCCCCAAGCCCACCACCACCACCACCACCAGACGCCGCGGCTTGTGCTTCGCGCTGTTCCTGCTGGGCCTTGCGCTCCGCAATCTCCTTGACGAGCTCCTGGCGCTCGCCCTCGAGCTCGGCGTCCAGCTCGTCGTCATCCTCTAGCTCGCCCTTGTAGACCTCCGGGTGCCGCTGGAAGCACTGCTGCATGTTCTGGAACTTGTCGATGCAGTCCATGCCCTTGGGCTCCTCGGTCGAGAAGACGAAGCACGAGAAGGCCTCCTTGAACTCCGGCCCACACGGCCCGTCCGCCATCCCGCCCAGGCACGGGCAGTCCCAGTTGATCTCGCCCGTCTCCGGGTTGAACGCCCCCTGCTGGCCCGCCTCTTGCTCCAAGCCCGCCGCCGCCGCGCCGTCCAGCTCGCCCGTGCCGAGCGGCGCTTCGCGCTCGCCGACGACCGTCGTCGAGGCGTTCTCGGACGAGACGGCGTCCGCGGCCGCGTGTAGTGTCGCTGCCTTCTTCTTGCTCTTCTCGGCTTCCCGTGCGCGCCGGCTGGTCAA
>Ga0105239_10001956_pt1 | contig 26844 bp, 13 predicted proteins | sample KBSC44metaG_FD_92761 | JGI IMG/M metagenome (GOLD analysis project Ga0105239, IMG submission 92761) | Corn rhizosphere microbial communities from Kellogg Biological Station, Michigan, USA - KBS C4-4 metaG | ecosystem: Host-associated > Plants > Roots > Rhizosphere > Soil | place: Michigan, USA...
CCCCAAATCAACGAAAAGGCATGTACTTGATGGAAAGAAACCCAGTGAGGGCTTGGTCACAAAGTCAACTCCCCGCCTGCAACAAGTAAAGTCGAGCCTACTGCTCCCTTGCCTCTGTTGCCTGACCTGGTCAATCAATGAGTGAGCAATTGAGAAACTCCCCCTCGACTGGCGGTGGAAGATTGGGCGGGCCTTGGTCATAGTCACAGGCAAAGCTAGGTTTGCCCTACATAGAAAATTCATTATTGTTCTCAGGAACAGCCAAAAAAAAAAGAAAACCCCCCAACCAAGGGAAATCCCCTGAGAGCCTTGCTTCCCTTCTCTTTCATGACCCGTAGAGTGTGCACGCATCAATGATCCCGCTGAGGTCCTGTGTGTCCCTGCAGTAATTGTGCATCGCTAGCGTGTTTTGTTCGTTGACACTCACCCGATTGCCTTGAGAGAATTCGGGGGACGTGTAGGTATAGTGAGTGCTTGCCGGTAGGGACGGAGATTTTTGAACCACTGCCACCGCTGACGGGCACATTCGCCGCCGCCGCTACTACTGCTGTCGTCGTTGTGGAAACGGACGAGATCATTTCCTGCTCTCCCCAGTGTATTCAGATTGCACATACCCACACACACATACCCACAGACATCCATTCTTTTCTTTTGTGTGAGGTGGAAGACTCTTCTACTGGCCTCCTCTTTCCATTGATTGTTCATCGTACGCCCCTTCTTCTGCACCATCCCTTGCGCACCCTCCTCGTATCTTCGTGTCTTGCTCGCGCTTCGTCCCCGTCTGCCGAGGCATTGCCTGGCCTCTTTCTACGAGCCTTGTATACCTCTTGCCCACGCTCATGACTCATCTGGCTAGAACGCATCGAGGGGGTCTGTCTCCTTTCGGTTTCGAGACGATAGGATGGTTCAGACTTGGGCTTTTGGCCACCGTTGGTTGCGACACACGGCACTGGCGGCTAGTTATTGTGACGCGTGGGGTTTCACGGTGGATGGGACGAGGGAATCGAGGGGATGAAGGCCGGACGTTGGACGGGAGCGATCGTGGACAGGTGAGGAGGGATGGTATGTCGCAGGGTGGTTGTGGAAAGGAGAGGACCAAGGTACTACTATAAGGGATTGCGGATGGTAAGGGTTCCGGATTTGGGGTGATGCGAAAACGCAAGGGGGTGGCCGCCGAAGGCAAAGGGGTAGGTAGACAAGGACGGATACAGGGACATATGAAAGATAGCCATGGAAACAACCATTGAGGTTTGACCTGATTGGCTTTTTGATTTAGTGATCTCTTTGCACCAATCTTCTCCTGGTGTGGAGGACGGATTTATATTGTGTCTAGCTCTAGTTTCGAGCTCATTGGCACCGACATGATGGGCACATATGGCCTTCGAAGTGCTTTTCAAGTCCGGACGCTTCTGTGATGGGTGTGCACACAGTCGATGCGATGCAATGAGGACTAGGTTGTCAGCAGCCTGCGGCACTGCGAAATGACAGCGGAGTTCTTCTGTTCATCATAAGTGCCAGCCGTTTCTATTTATGAAGCCAAGTTGGAAAAAGTGGCACAGTTCGCTTGGTCAGGGCGGGTCGGGTGTATGTGTGTCCCAATCACTGGCCCAGATGAAAGTATTACATCTCCATTGCGTGCCTCTCTCTTGTTTCCCGCTGGGCCCCAGTGGTCGATTGCACATCCAGAATGAACGGCCACAATTGACTCCGGGTTTCCTCGTCACCATCGTCTTGCATGGCTCTTGATGTTCACACTTGGGCGAGACAGGTTTTGCGAACAATTTACCCCAGGTTTTCTTTGCCGCGAAGGAGGCAGCTCCATCCGGAAGGCTGACTTCGGACTTGGCAGGTGACGCAAGCGGGGCAAGATTGGGGCTGCTGGTGTCGGGTGAGGATGGAGCCTTCTCTTCAGAGATCGCTGTCTCCGACTTTTCCACAACGGAGGGTTTAGCCGCGAAGAAACCTTTCAGACTTTGTTGGCCTTTGATGGTTCTAGTTGTGGAAGGCTGTGCCAGAGCCTTCGATCGTTTGGGAGTTGGCCCAGAAACCGTACTTGCTGACCGTTTGCCATTGAGTGTTTTCGCGTTTGAAGACATGCTGGATGTATTTGAGGTAGTTTGTGAAAGTGTAACTACTTCTTCCTGCGGAGAGAAAGAATTGCTGACAGCGTTGATAGTTGCTCTCGAGGGAGGCGATAGTGGTAGGATTTCGCTGCTCTCGCCATTCTCTTGTGTGGCACTCTTGGACTTGGGGAGTGACGGCTGGCGTGTGAACATGTCTTTGATACTGCGTCTCTTGTCAAACTCTTGAATGAGTTTTCCTGACATTGGTAGAAGGTTTTTGCTGGTCCATTCAAGTTTCCGCACACCATTCTCGAAGGTACCGGCCGGGTTCAGAAGGTCAAGGACATGCGTCTCTCTTCCCTCATGAACCACACTATCTTTGAGCACAGCGTAAACTGGACAGTGATCGGAACCTAGGAGGCCTTCCTGGATGTTGGAATCGCTAAACCAATCCTTCATATCGTGACTGCAGACAACGTAGTCGATCCTTGCACCATAATTTCCGGGTCGAGCATTGACCTTGGTTTCCCAGCAAGTGTACATACCTCTGCGACCTTCATGAAATCCACGACAAATGTCCCACATGATTGGGTTCTCGCGACCTTCATCCCTTTCACCATGGACTTTACCACCGACAAGAAGCTGGTTGAACATTCTCCTTGCTGGGGTGGAAATCCACTCAATCGCATTCATATCATTCTTTCGCATACTCTCTTCGGCGGCAGCGGCGTCAATTTCCTCTCGTGATATATTCAGATCACCAGTCCAAATCACTCTCTTACCCATCTTGACCAAATTTCGGATCCTGCCATCGAGGACTCTCAAGAAGCCGGAACGGAAGTGTGTGCGAGTCTCGTCTCTATCTGCAGGGCAATATGTTCCTATCAAGACAAAGGCTGGGAACTCAAGAATGACACATCTTCCTTCAGAGTCAAGGGTGGCAGGGTCGTAGTCAGATTGTGATAATTGCTCGGCATTGGGATATCCTCCGATCTGTTCATCGTCTGGTAGGTCTCGAAAGCTAGTGGAGGAGTTTGGCGGAGTGAGGATTCCAGTGATACCTTCCTCAGCTCGAATAGGTGCGCAGGTAGCGTTGCGAGTGTAGACAACAACACCAGAGTAGCCTGCGAGTGTCAGATCAGGTATCTTCCCCAGCGGCCGAATTAGAGAAGTGGTATACCCTTCTTATGTTTTGGAAGACTCCAGTAATTGTCCCAACCTGGGACAAGCACCATGTCATCGCGGAGGTCTTTTCGCTGAATCTTGGTCTCCTGGAAAACAACTATGTCGGCCTCGAGGATCTCAAACATGGCCTCAAAGGTTCTTTTGTCTCTCCATGGTTGGTAACCGAAGGGATTGCGGATGCCATTGACATTCCAAGTGGTGATTCGAAAACCCATTTGTGATCGCCAGAGGCGTCATCGCCTCCTTGGACACGAATCACAGCATAGATCGAGACCAACGGACCAGATGATTGACTTGAACTGAGGATTGAAGTGATGAAAGCCTACTGTTGAATCGCAACTCGAGCGTGGGCTGCGGTGGTTTGGTGAGTCGGTGACGTGCCCACTAAACGCGAACGCGGCGCGCAGTCACGGAAGAAGTGATGTCGTAATGGCCAAACGGGCAGAGATTTGTGCCTCAGGCAACCAATCCGTATTACGGGGATTTTTGTGAGCAGCATGAGCCAACCCGACGGTAAAATACGAGTAATTTACCTGATGGTACCCAGTAATGATACTTACAGGGCACCGACCTTGGAACCCTCCGCCCTATCCTCTCCAGCACTGACGTAATGACCAATTTCTTGTAGTCGTCCAAAGTCAATTCATCTCTTTTCTCTGGCTTTTCAGATGTCCATCCATGTCTTGTTCTTCAAGTGGACTACCTTGCTCGTACTCTCTGGTGCGCCTAAGATCATTGTAATTGTTTCTCTTTGATACTTTCGTGCACTCATTTGTTCTGTTGGCCCTTTTGATTTTACATTATTTGATCCACCTCTGGAGATCTTCGCGCCCCAGGTGAGCCGAGGACTCAAGCTTAGGTTTCACTTGCCAGCCTGTTCGCCCCGCCACATCAAAAGTGGCTGTGCGATCTGTCAGAGGTCCAAGGTTCACTTATCAAACTCAATCCATACTCTGTCCATATCAACTTTGTGAAAAGATAATCTGGCCTCCCCCCGAGAACTCGCACTCCTTATGCTCCCTGATGTTACTTCCTTTGAGATAACTTTTTGAATACCCCGGCCTGGGTCACGGCTATCTCCCAACAAGATGTTGGAAGGGTTGGTTGCCAATCTTCTCAATCGCTTCTTGGGCATGTATGTCAAGAATTTCGATCCAAAGCAGCTAAATGTTGGCATATGGTCTGGAGATGTCAAGCTACGAAATCTAGAGCTGAGACGAGAAGCACTTGATCAGCTGCATTTGCCTATCAATGTTGTGGAGGGGCGCCTCGGAGAACTAACGCTGTCCATCCCTTGGTCAAATCTTAGGGGCAAGCCGGTTAAAGTCAACATTGAGGATGTCTTTCTTCTCGCTGCTCCTAAAGAGGAAGATGAGTACGATGCTGAGGAAGAAGAGAAGCGAGCTGTCGCCGTCAAATTGGAGAAACTCGAGAGCGCCGAGCTGTTGAAGGAACGAAACACCGAGAGCATGAGTCCCGAGGAACAACAAAAAAACCAAAGTTTTACCCAAAGCTTGGTTACTGCCATTGTCGACAACCTTCAGGTCAGCATCAAAAATGTTCATGTTCGGTACGAAGACTCTATCGCCACACCTGGCCACCCCTTCGCGGTTGGTGTCACTCTAAAAGAGATGAGTGCTGTGAGCACAGACTCGGAATGGCGCCCAACTTTCATTCAGTCCGCCTCAGGCACGACTCACAAACTAGCAGTTCTCAATTCATTGGCAATCTACTGGAATAGTGATGCTGAACTCTTTGGAACTGGAAGGGGTGGAGACGTTGGCGCTGCTGCACAAGAAATTGACAAAGATGAGTTTATCACAAAATTCAAAGATGGAATCGAAGACACGGGCAACTCTCAATATCTCCTCAAGCCCGTAAGCGGGCGAGCAGGCATTGAACTCGACAAGTCAGGAAAGACTGAGGTCCCAAAAATCAAAGCCCGATTGTTGTTCCAGGAGCTCGGTTTTATCCTCGACGAAGATCAGTATCGGGATGCATTGATGCTTGTGGATCTCATGCACTATTTTGTGCGGCATCAAGAATACAAGAAGGATCAACCCGAGAAGACCCCAAAGGAAGACCCCAAGGCCTGGCTCAAATTCGCCGGAAATGCAGTCCTCAACAAGATTCACGAGCGCAATCGAAGGTGGACATGGGACTACTTCAAAGAGCGCAGGGACACTCGTCTGAGATATATCGAGCTCTTCAAAAAGAAGAAGAGAGACCATAAATTGACCGAGGAAGAGACTAAGGAGCTGACCGACCTGGAATTCAAGCTGAGTTACGAAGATCTCCGATTCTGGCGATCACTTGCTCGAAGTCAGCTTCGAAAGGAAAACATAACTGCCCCAAAACCCGCACAGAAACAGACTTGGTCATCCTGGATCTGGGGCTCAAAGCCAGAGCAAGACGAGGGCGAGAATGAGGATGCCGGCATGACAGATGAGCAGCGCAAAGAACTTTACAATGCGATTGACTGGGACGAGAAAAAGGCCATCGCGGACAGTGTCGACCTTCCTCGGGAAACCATCAAATTGCAGGTTGAATCCAGTCTACGGACTGGGAGCTTCACCTTGAAACGAGACCCCCATGGAGAAGCGAATGAAATCTTGAAGCTTGTTTTCGATAATTTCAAAGCCAAAGCTCTGAAAAGACCGGACTCGATTTTAGCCGATCTCGCGCTTGGAGGCTTCCGTGTCTATGATGGGACAACGGAAGGAAGTCTCTTCCCACAGATTGTCAAGGTCAAAGGTGTTGAAGAGCAATCAAAGGACGACATTAAAGATGACACAAGCACGCTAGAGGAACAGAGTAGCGAAGATGACGAGACGGCAGGGAAAGAACATGATGATGATAGCTTGTTCCACCTGCTATTTGAAAACAACCCATTAGATGGAAGTGCTGACACCAAAATCTTCTTGAAACTCAAGAGCCTTGAGTTTATCCACAACCCAAAGTTTGTTGTCGAGATAGCCAAGTTCTTCAAACCTCCTGAACGCCAGATGGAATCAATTGGAGCGTTGTTGCAGACGGCGGGAGCAACTGTTGAGGAGATCAGGCAACAAACTCGGGCTGGCCTTGAGTTCGCACTGGAGGAGCACAAGACGATAAACGCTAATTTCAATATCCAAGCGCCGATATTCATCATCCCAGAAAGTATCACGCAGGAAAGCACGCTATGTATGATATTGGATGCAGGCCATGTTAGCGTCAATAGCGAACTTGTGGACAAAGAGACGATGCGGGACATCCATTCCAAGCAGAAGCAACAATACACAGAGGAAGACTTCAAGCAACTTGAAGGCCTCATGTACGACAAGTTTCACTTGAAGTTGGATTCAACACAAGTCCTAATTGGACCAGGTATCAAAGCAACAAGGTCTCAACTAGAAGTTCCCGACGATACCAAGAACATGCACATTATCGACCGCATCAACATGGATTTCCTCATCGAGAATTCAATCATACCAAAAGCTCCGGATATCACCAAAATGCGTATATCTGGCTCGATGCCCGTCCTGCATGCCTCAATTTCCGACAGGAAATATAAAAATATCATGAGATTGATTGATGTGGCAATCCCTAAATTCGAAAAGTCGACTTCAACCTCCAATGGTGCTAATGGAGCCAATGAAGACCAACCGGCAACGGTGCCATCGAAGCCAGCCGAAGACTCTAAGTCCAAGAGGAAGTCAGTTGTACTCCTCGAATCTAAGGATAAACCAGTGATCGATCATGACTCCGACTCCGAAGACGAAGGGGTGAAGAAGGCGGACAAGCAGGAAAAGCCGGCCAACATTCATCAACGCAACTTCGAGATCAAATTTACCGTTGAAAAGCTCCAAGCGTCATTGTTTAAAGCAGATCCTGAAGAAAAAAAGCCAGATCAGCTTCTCGCGGAACTTGTTGCGGAACACTTTTCCTTTAACTTCTACCTCCGCCCTTATGATATGGCAGCAGAGGTTGTACTGCGTGCTTTTACCGTGGATGACCATATTGAAGACGACCCGTTGCCAGAATTCAAACAGATCATCTCTTCAAAGGGGTTCAAAGCCGAGGAAGAGAAGGACCTTTTCAATGTCAAGTTCGTCAAGGTTAATCCCGAATCCCCTGAATTCGAGTCCACATACGAAGGAATTGCTACGAATCTCGATGTCTCGGTTTCCACGATCAATGTCATTGTGACCAGGAAGACGCTTTTGACACTGCTCGACTTTATCCTAACAACATTCGCAGGCCCTGGGGACAAGCCAATTGAGCAAGATACCAAAAAGCTTGAAGGAGAACAAGAGAATGAAACTGATATCGACACAGTATCTCAGCCAAAACCGCAATCAGAGAAACTTCGAATAAAAGCTGAACTGACGAGTATAGCCCTCATTCTCAACAACGACGGCGTAAGGCTTGCTACTTTATCTCTAAATTCGGGTGACGTTGGGGTTTTTCTTGACGCGGGTACAATGCAGGTCAAAGCGCGCTTGGGCAGTCTATCACTAGTCGACGATGTTAATCAAGGTGCCCCAGAGGATTCGCCCTTACGTCGGCTCATTGCCATAGAAGGCGACGACCTCGCTGATTTCAAATATCAAACCTACGATGCAACTCGGAAAGACTATCCAGGATACGATTCGGGCATCTTCCTACGTTCAGGCTCAATCAAATTGAACTTCTTGGAGGAACCGTTTCGTAAAATCATGGAGTTTGGCGTCAAGTTTGGCAAAATGCAAGCCATATTCAATGCGGCAAGACAAGCTGCAGCGAATCAAGCGACACAAGTTCAGCAAAGTGCTCAGAAAATGCATTTCGATGTCGTTATGAAGACTCCTATCGTTGTCTTTCCAAGAGCAATGGTTGACGATCGACCTCGAGACTTGCTGACAGCTTATCTTGGTGAGATTTATGCCAGCAACAAATTTGTCGGAATTAAAGGCCAGCGAGACGGACCTATGATCAACAAACTGTCAGCTGGGATACGCAATATCCGTCTGACGACTGAATTTCATTATGAGGACGACGAGTCACAGGAATTGGAGATGATCGACAAGGTAGATCTGGATTTCAAAATTAGGTACCTCGAACACCAGAGTGGTCTCGAAAGACCAGACCTGGAGATTGATGGCTCAATGTCCCCCATTAACTTGCGAATTTCCCAAACACAATTCAAATTCTTGATGGAGCTTTCGAAAACAATCCCGGCGGCTTTCGCTACCGAAGAGGGAACCGAGGAGGAGATCGTAGAAGAGCTACCAGAGTCAACGGTGGCGCCAGTACAAGCTATTCAGAAAGATGACAATGAACCGAAAGAACCCTCACGTCCCTCATACCAAGGACCAGAGCTTGGCTCCAGCGACGAGACATGGACGAAGTTGAATCTCGTTTTTAAAGCTCCGATGATTGGCCTTGAGCTGATTTTAGCACAGGACGACGAGCCCATCGAGAATTTTGAAGCTGCCAGCGTGTCGAAGTTTTCATTGAATGAAACCAATGTCAAGTTGAGGATGCTTAGCGATGGGGCACTGGAATCCGAGCTCCTGATTCACTCTTTCACTATTCGGGATAGTCGATCAAAGGAGACGAATAAATTCAGAAAGATTATGTCTCTCATCAACAATGACGTCCAGCAGCAATTTATGGCAAGCGTCTCAATATCGGGAGGTATTGAGAAGCATATGATTGTGATGCTCACGATTGACAGCCCAAGGATCATCGTAGCATTGGACTACCTCTTTTCTCTTCAAGCATTTGCCAACACGGCTTTTGCCTCTGATGAACCTCCGCCTCTTGCAGAGGTGGAAGATATCTTCGACGATGATCCCTTGAGTCCCGTGGAAAATACAAGCCAATCTGACGAGGACAACAACACAAGCGAGGAAGGTTCAGGCATGAGTATCTCCTTCCGGATCAATATTGTGGATGCGCAAGTTATCCTCATTGCCAATCCAACTATTTCAAACACCGAAGCTATCGTTCTAGGCACAAAAGAGGTTCTTGTGTCTCGTCAAAATGCCACCACACTCCAAATCACTAAAGTCGGCATGTTCCTATGTCGCATGGACAAGTTCGAGACCAGCCGTCTTCGAATTTTGGACGATTTCAGTGTTCAAATGTCCATGGACAGCCGAAGTCAGGGTAAGGACTCTTCGCTTACCTCCATCCACATTGGAGTAGAGCCGCTTGTCTTGCGACTGTCACTGCGTGATATCCTTCTCGCTATGCAGATCATGAGCAAGGCGTCTTCTACAATGCCGCAAGCAAAGATGCAAGAAGATACTGCACCGAAGAAGATCAAAGACGTGAGTACCGCCTCCAACGCCGCTTCCACTAAGCGGCAATCGATTGGAGGTGCCACAGCAGCTTCAACCAAAAGATCTAAGCGTTCAAAGTCAATATCGAAGCCTCAATCGAAATCATCGCCTAAGAAGTCTATTGTCATGAGTAGAGAAGAACTTGACGCTCAGATTGACGGCATACGGGTGATCCTTATCGGAGACAGGCATGAACTTCCATTACTGGATTGGAGTGTGAAAAAATTCGATGTTGATGTACGGGACTGGTCAGGTGCAATGACTGCTGACACCAAGTTTGACACCTTCCTCAACGTTTATAACTTCTCCAAATCGGCATGGGAGCCATTGATTGAGCCCTGGAAGCTAGGTTTTCATATGTCAAAACAGGTGCAACCGGAAGTATTGTCCATGGAGGTCTACTCACACAAGAACATGGAACTCACAATCACCTCCGCAACGATTGCTTTAGCATCGAAGTCGTTCGATTTCTTGTCTACAGATGAGGACATTCTATCTAAACCTCGAGTTGCAGATGCCCCTTATCGAATCCGCAATTACACAGGCTTCGATCTGAGCGTTTGGGCGGACGAGAAAAGCGATAACGCTAATGCTGCCAAATTGAGCGATGGTGAGGAATATGCTTGGCGATTCGAAGATGCTACCTCTATGCGTGAACATTTGACTCCCGAGGGCAATGCAGGCCTAGTTGGTGTCAAACTTGAAGGCAGTGGATTTGATAGCGTCACCCGTATCCCTGTCATCCGAGAGGGTGAGACATTGTACAACTTGAAGCCGCGGAAGGATAACGTGCAACATCGAATGCTTGTCGAGGTCAAGTTGGGGACTGACAATGTCAAGTACATTACCTTTCGCTCTCCACTTCTTGTCGAAAATAAGACACAAATCCCTATCGAGGTTGGGGTCTACAGCCCAGAGGATGGTCATCTTCTCAAAATCGAGAAGGTTCCCCCGGGAGAGGGCAAGCCAGCACCAGTTGGTGCCGCTTTTGTGCATTCCCTTGTTGTTCGCCCTGATCAAGGATTCGGCTACGGTTGGTCGAATGAGCGTTTATTCTGGAAGGATCTTCTGAAGAGGTCTACTAGAACTTTGACCTGTCAGTCAGAAGGAAAGGATAATTCGCCGCCGTTCTATTTCCAAATGCATGCGGCCTACAACCAGAAAGATCCTATGACAAAGATTTATCCTTTCATGCGAGTTCAAATTTCAGCACCAGTTGAAGTCCAGAATCTCCTGCCCTATGATTTCAAATATCGAATCTACGACAAAAATACCAAGAAGGACTGGACAAATTTTCTACGGAAGGGCGGCGTCAGCCCTGTCCATGTTGTCGAGCTCTCCCATCTCCTTCTCCTCAGTGTTAACATTGAGGATACTCCCTTCAAGCAAAGCGATTTCGCAATTATCAACAGTAACACTCAGGAAGAGTTCCGCCGGGAGAAAATCCTAAGTTTGAAGGACGATTATGGATCACAGTTGACACTGAAATTGCATTATACCAATATCAAAGACAGCGGCGGCGCATTTAGAGTTTCCATATACAGCCCGTATGTGCTTCTCAACAAGACTGGCCTCGATATGGGTGTTCAGAGCAAAGCTTTCTTCGGATCGCCAAGGTCTACAGGCCTACAAGGCGCTCGAATAAGTTCTGGAAATGGCAAGGCTCTACCCATGCTGTATTCTTACGCAACCGATGATCAGAAAAACCGATCGCTGCTGAAGATTGGGGATTCTGCTTGGAGTAAGCCTCAAAGTTTCGACGCCATTGGAAGTTCCTACGAAGTTGTCCTGCCATCAGCCAACGGCCGTTCCGAACTCCACGTTGGCGTCTCTGTGGCTGAAGGAGAAGGAAAATACAACTTGACCAAAGTCGTCACAATAGCTCCGAGATTCGTTCTCAAAAACAAGATCGGGGAGGCTATTGAACTTCGCGAGCCTGGATCTTCAGAAGTCATCAAGATAAAGAATAACGAATTGCTACCTGTTTACTTCATGCGACAAAGCCCAGAAAAGCAGCTTTGTCTCTGCTTCCCAGGAGTCGACAACCAATGGTCGTCGCCTTTCAACCTTGCAAATGTTGGCATGACTCATGTCAAACTTGCAAAGCATGGGCAAAGACAAAAACTGCTCCGTGTTGAGATAATTCTCGAGGACGCAACACTTTTCCTGCATTTTAGTATCGAGACTAAGCATTGGCCCTTCTCGATGCGGAACGAGAGTGACACTGAATTCTTGTTCTTCCAAGCCAACCCCAACATCGCAGAAGATGAGGAAGAAGATCGTGGTAGCGGGTGGAAACCAATCCGTTATAAACTCCCTCCACGAAGCATCATGCCGTATGCTTGGGATTATCCTGCATCGAAGAACAAGGAGCTCGTCCTTACCTCACGAGGTAGGGAGAGATATGTCAAACTTGCAGAGATAGGAAATCTGATTCCAATAAAGCTGCCGTCTGCCGAACGAGGTGGTCCTATGAAGGTGATCGATGTCAACATTGTTGCAGATGGTCCAACCCAAACGTTGGTCCTCTCCAATTATAAGCCTTCAAGATCACTCTACCGTCAAAAGACCAACGCGACTACTGCCTCTCAGACAAGTTTGAATCAAGGTTTCGAAGTGAAGCAGATTGAGTCGGAAGTCAACTTCAAGGCCGAACTTCGGCTAGCCGGCATTGGAATTTCTCTTGTCAACACTAAGATGAAGGAACTCTTGTATCTGACGTTCCGCGAGATAGATCTCAAATATGGCGACTCCAAGCTCTACCAGACCATGAATGGCACTGTCAAGTGGATACAGATTGACAATCAGCTGTATGGTGGAATCTTTCCTATTCTGCTTTATCCTAGTGTTGTGCCGAAGACTGGCAAGGAGATGGAGGCTCATCCCATCTTCCATACCATGGTAACTCGAGTCAAAGACGATTCGTATGGCGTTCTCTACATCAAATACGCAACTCTTCTCCTTCAGCAAATCACAATCGAATTGGATGAAGATTTCATTTTTGCGATGCTTGACTTCCTCAAGGTTCCTGGAGCATCGTGGTCAGAGGAGAGAGAAGGGAAGCTATGTGACGAGGATTTAGATGTTCCAGAACCCACTCTGGAGCAACAAGGTCAAGACGTCTACTTTGAACTCCTTCATTTACAACCCATCCAACTCGACCTCTCGTTTGTTCGAACTGAACGAGTCAACGCCGAAGACACCTTTGTGAACAGCCCTCTCATGTTCTTGGTCAATGTGATGACCATGTCTATAGGTAATGTCAATGATGCCCCTATCAAACTCAACGCCCTTATGCTTGAGAACGCGCGGATCTCGATACCTGCTCTCATAGCAAACATCCAGAATCACTACACGCAAGAAGTGCTCAGGCAAGTTCATATTATTCTTGGATCTGCCGACTTCCTCGGCAATCCTGTTGGTCTCTTCAACAGCGTCAGTTCTGGTGTTGCCGACATTTTCTACGAACCGTATCAAGGTCTGGTCATGACTGATCGACCTCAAGAGTTGGGTATTGGCATCGCCAAGGGAGCTAGCAGCTTCGTCAAGAAATCAGTGTTTGGATTCAGTGACAGCATGGCCAAGTTTACGGGTTCTATGTCAAAAGGTCTCGCAGCCGCAACGATGGATAAAGAATTTCAAGACCAGAGGCGCATGTCTAAGAGTCGAAATCGTCCCAAGCACGCTCTGTACGGCGTAACGTCGGGAGGCAATGCCTTTGCTTCAAGTGTCGCAAGTGGTATTGGCGGGCTTGCACGGCATCCACTGGAGGGCGCAGAGAAAGAAGGGGCGTTTGGGTTTGTCAAGGGTGTTGGAAAGGGTGTCCTAGGGCTCGCGACGAAGCCTGCAATTGGGGCATTTGATCTAGCATCAAATGTTGCGGAAGGAGTACGCAATACCACGACAGTATTTGATGCCGAGGGATTGGATCGTGTGCGGCTGACTCGATTTATCGGTATGGACGGCATAGTTCGGCCATACTCCCAACGCGAGGCTCTGGGACAATTTTGGCTCAAGACATGCGATGATGGCAAGTTCTTCAACGAAGAGTACATCGCTCACTTAGAATTGGAGGGCCGGGATATGTTAGTGATGATCACGTACGATCGAATCCTCATGATTCGCACCAAGAAGCTCAGAATGGAATGGGACGTCAAGTTGACGGATGTGCAGACCATCAGCAAAGAACGCACTGGGATGAGCTTTGGATTGAAGGGTGGAGCTAATGGACCATTCATTCCTGTTGCCGACGAGGGCAGTCGGAATTGGCTCTACAGGCAGATTGCTATCGGTGAGTTCATGGACCGCTACCTTTCAATCAGTGGGCACGAGCTAACAACAGGATCTAGCGGTGAATGCTTTCAATGATAAATACAATGCTAAAGGATGATGATGATGACGACGACGACGAACGACGGCAATCGTCGACGGAGGACTGACGAAATTGCGCAGTAATCGGTTGCGGCATGAGGGATTGTGTCACAGCTTAGGTAATGAAAAGGCTACATCAAGGGGAACAAGGTATAGGGCAAAGGCGCTTCAACCAGGGCATAATACTTTCAGGGGGAACATATTGCGAAGGGCTAGGGATGGGTGTGTCTCTACTGCACAGCAACTCTCTGGTGCCTCAGTAATGCAGTTGTACCAATACACGAAAACATTAGGTAGATCAATGGTATGGGTTATTGCGCTCTTGTGTGGCTCGTGGCACCCCATCGCTACCCCTGGCTCAAGCAGATCATGCCCGTTTTGAAAAGGCCAGCAAGATGGCGATTTACCTAAGATGATGACCAACCTTATCGCCTCGATCTCAATACCAACTGAAATGGTGGGGAATAGTGTCAGCCAGGGAAAGCAGTAGGATGGGTGTGGTAGGGAATACCTCATGAGAAGCGAGATGTCGGACAACGATGGTCGGCGCGGACTTTTCTGGATTGGGCCGCAATTGCTACTATCAGCAGCCCTGTTTGATATATCGGATGCATAGACAAGGAAGAGCTAACAACACGGCAGTGGGCTCTCCCCTGGGCTCAAGAAATAACAAGGGCTCTGTAGCAAGCCTGTTGATACGATCTACGGAGTACACTTGTCATTCCCCCATGGGTGCTTGCAGAGGCAAACTGCATACAGGTGTACGGATTAGTCCGTACCTCGAAACATCTTGGTCCCTAGGATGATGTTTGTGCAACCTTTACAACCCATGGCCGCCAAGGGCGAGTGGCGCTCCCTCCCCCCTCGCCCAACTTTCGCCCTGGTCTTTTTCGGTGCTCAAGCGTCGAATTTGGTGTCGAGGAGCCTGAGAGGGGCAAATCGATCCCAAGCACCCACACCTACGCGAGATCCCTGTTATCAAACTAGAAGACACGGGGCAGGGCTCACGGGTTGTCTGAAGCCGTTCGCGAGGTGCCAGGTTTGTCACCTATCACACTTTTTTCCCACCACCACAGTCGCAGAGGAGAATGCCTCGCTTGTTAGCCCCAGACCTGACGGCTTGGGCGGATGGGCTACAAGCTGCTGTTGCCCTGGCTGGGAACAGGCGAATCCCTGGTTTTGGAACAGGCATTGAGATGCATTTGTGACTTGGACGGCCCACTGGGTGCGGGACGTATCGCGGATATCCATGAGCAGTAAGAGGACTCGTGGGGTCGCAGGCGATAAACCCCCCAGCATCTGCTGGCTTTCTCTCGATCTTATTACTCACTGGTCGAGGATCCAGACTCCCCAGTTGAGAGCTGCATGGGTGGCTCCCAGCCGAAACTCAAATGGGAAGCTGCTTCTCCCCCGTCGAGTTGCCGTCCTTCGCGAAACACCAATCAACACAGATTTGTGCCGCCGCCACCAGCAGCGCCATGCACAAGGCCTTACCACAAATGTCCCTCGACAAGCTGCATTTCCTGCTTTGTTTTGTTTGCTATCTACGGAGTACCCTGATTTTCAACCTTCCATGTTCTGGTCTGCAAGCAGCCGTTGTCTCGAGGCTAGTACGAAGTAATACTGTTTGCTCCAGTGCGTGGCAGGCCGGTTGAAAACTAATAGCTGCCTATCCTCCAGCAACGAAACCCCTGGTCATTGACGCCTTTGAGGCAAGCCCACTGGTCACCACGATCACGAGCCTCACTACACGCAATCACCGAAAGAGTCGCTGCTAATTTCAGAGACACGGTTCTCTTTTGCTGCTGAGGACTTGCAAGGAATATCATTATATCGAATGCACAGCTCGCACATTCAAGGCTCGATGCTCGAAACTCGAGACTCAAAACTCATACTCAAAACTCATACTTAAAACTCATACTCAAAACTCATACTCAAAACTCATACTCAAAACTCCATTCTTCCAAAACCGAAAAAACCAAAAGCTTTCACAACAATCTCTTGAGCACTCCCCAGGTCTTGAACCGTGGAGGTTTCAATGGCAAATCAATTCGACGACGTCTTTGCATTTCTAGAAGAAGATGGAATGCCAGATGACTTTGACAACAACATCTTTGCATACCTCGAAAACGATGGAATGTTCAATATATTTGATTACAGTCTCGGTACCACCCTACCAGACGATGGAACAGCAGATCGAGCTGACGACAGCCTTGGTGCCACTCTAGCAGACCATGGAACAGCAGATCGAATTGATGACAGTGTCGATGTACTTCTACCAGATGGTGGAACAGCATGTCGAGTTGATGACAGTATCGATACACTTCTACCAGATGGTGGAACAGCAGGTCGAGTTGATGATAGTATCGATACACTTCTACCAGGTGGTGGAACAGTAGGCCAAGTTGACGACAGTATCGATGCACTTCCGCCAGATCGTGGCACGGAGTCAACCGGCCTTGACATCCTGGCCACATCGTCTTGCCCAGTGACGATACTGGATTCCGCATTGGCGCCAGAGAGAATCGAGCTCAAAATCTCACCTCAAGGAACGGAGCGGTATTTTATCCCACGCCATGTTGCTAAGCGGATGGTGGACGTCGGAGTCGTTGCTACTCTGGATCCTGAATGGTGTTGCATCGAAGCCATGTTCTATCTCTTTGTACGGTGGCATCTCCTGGACAGGGAGACCGTCGAGTCCGGTTTCAATGATCAGTTCCAACCTGTTATTCACCACATGCGGCAGACGCTGAAACACTATATCGCAACAGGAACGCGTGAGCGTGTTCGACTCCTCCTGCTGTTATGGCGCACTTGTACAACCATTGAACTCTTCCTCCAGGGCACATGGCACTGTGGTAAAATAGTTGCCTGGTTCGATGCCCCTCACACCCAGAAGATGCCTGTGAGAGTCTGTTTCCATTCAGAAAGCCATGGGGGTCGGTACATGTTGATGATGACCGCTGGCGATGGTGGCGCATGGGACGCTGCTACAGCATCAAAGGAACTGGAATTCGCCTTGGCCCTGCGGTTCCCTGACGATTACTCTCATGCGGTTTAACCTCGATGGTTAGTCAACAGCCAAATCTCGGTCTGGGGTTGTTGTGTTCCATGTGAAGGCTGAAAAACATATCGTTTATGGAAGATACTTAAACGATACCGCCAATTTCAAGCAGAAAATGTTTTCAAAAGTCGGGATGGTTGGGGCTGTGGAAACGTCTATGAACTTTCGGTACACTTGGGGCTGTGTGAACAGCTATGAACTCTCTGGCATCTTGGGAACTTGAGGAGTAATGCGGCTGCAGGTTAAACTCAAAGTTCACATTCTACAATGTACTTTGCTATGGGGGACTTCTCCTAAACTGATGGAAGCAAATGGCCACGGATTTCGGGATTCCTGGCTGCTGGGCAGGACAGATATTGTTAAACTCTCGTTTAGTTTAGGATTCATCTCAATCTACATTCGCTTAAGCTGTCATGTCCCTAAATCAGAATTTCCAGTGTTTTTTCTACAAAGTCAGACTACCCCCAGAGAGTCTTTGCCTGGACACCGCAGAGACACCCACCTGAAGGGATCGGACCCTTCTCTCTGATCATGACAGATACCTCCATGGATCGACCCCAAATGTGGGTTAGCTAGCTAGTTCTGAACCCAGATCCTGATCTTTTGGCCTGGTTCGAGGTGCTCGGCTCTCGAGACGCAAGAATGCTTCGCTACCTTGGACTCATGCTTCTTGCTTGATGCTTGACCCGCAAAGAAAGTTGATGGGAGCCTAGCTCTCAGCATTCAGGCTGGTTGCTAGACTGGTTGCTACAGCATGTTTTTTTGATTGGTTGTTTGCTGGATCAGGTTGTTCGCCGTAGATGTTTGCCGCAGCAGGCGGTTCACTATACCAATTACTGCCTCGTCTAACATTGGGCCTTTTTCCACTGGCACACGCAGGTGTCCTGGTGAGGTGATGTTTGCTGGTTGCTGCAGTGCCTACTTTACCTATCACACTGAGAAGAGGGCCACTATCTTCATCCCTGTTCATCAGGGAAATGATCAATTCCAAGCTTCCTACGAGTATCTCAGTGCCGTTCGTGTATCCGAAGTTGATCGACACCGTACTCCGTAGTCAGTTGACCAAACCTTACGGCCCACATCCCCCCTTACCTGCCAGCGGCTGCAGCCACCAGATAGTCTCTTTCCCCCGCAGACCAGATGAGACACGAGGTCTTGGGTCTTGGGACTTTTCGCGCCCCCTAGGCTCAAGCCATGCATGGCGCTTGCATCACTGCGACCCTCAATTCCCCGTCGAATCTCTCCAAAAGGGTTGCAGGTCAGATTCCTTCTGTTTTCGACTGGGCCAAGCCTGAAAATATTTCGCTGTTCCGGGTCAATCATCCGGCAGCAGGTCAGTTCTCAATCGCCCCCACAGGCAGACAATTGTGTCAATCTGGCAGGGGTTCCTTTAGTTGATTGATGATCCATGTTGTGGCACTGGAGCCTGAGACATTTCCAGATGTTTGAACGCCAGCAGCAAACTCGAGTCCAGGCCGGAAAGGCGCCCAATAACGAGCACCGAGCACTCCCGTATCATGCAGACTCCAGAGCAATTCAATGAGCGATACCGATACTTCTCAACCTCCCCAATTTGGAACTGCTCTTGCTTGCTTCACAAGATCAATACGAGACCTCGACTGCGCAGGTGGTCAATGGTCGTTTGGTTTCTCCGTCTGCCAAGTTGAACAATCATTCGACAACGAAAGTCTGGCCTGCATGGTGCATGATGACCTAGATACTCATTGGTTGATACGACGCAAACATATTTCTCTCCACTGAGAGATGCCGCTATCCCAATGTCGTTACCTTGTTACGGTCTGAAGTCGGATAGAAATCTTTACCCTAAGAAGGTAATTTTATGCTGCGTATTGAATTGTACCACTCTCACAACTCCGCCACTGCAGCGTAATTTTACGGTATTAATTATCCACAGCCGAGCTATTCGGTTTCTACTCGAATGAAATACCTTCTATTCCTGAATTGGTTAAGGAGTCGAGAGCAATCGATATTCATATTTCATATTTTGGGGGTTCTCATAGGCCAATTGCACTTTGCCCAGCCCTTACAGGGTAAAACGGTATTTCTCATACAGGCCAGTTTGAGCCTGCAGAGGACTGGGCCATTCGAGGATGGACGGGAATCCTTGGCAGCATACGTGCTTGGGCTGGAACAGCCGCGACATATCAAAGGATTTCGGCTCGAGATACTGTCGATCCAAGGCCGCCTTGCCCTTCGGATGTGCCTCTGAAGCAGTGGTGACAACGCATTGCAGGATATTGGACACCGCTCAAATTTCCAAGGGGGCTACAGTGGCAAGCAAGGATGGAGCCTGGCAAGAGACGCACAAAAGTCCGAAGTCGTATTCCAGCGACAGCCACCACATTTCGTCCTGGACGGATATTCCTACCGTTCATTTGATGTGGAAGGAGGGAGGTTGAGACTTCATTCACAGACGATGCCAGCGTACGGAGCAAACGATCCAACAAAATCTTGCATCTTACATCTCGCATCCTGGTTGTGCGGCGTGCCTGGCCAGATCCCTCTGGTGGTGGGTGGTCGCTGGTCGTGTCCGTGTGACCGTAATCTCATGCGCGAGCTAGAGAAGTGGCGCTAATATTCCCCTGATCGTGAGGCTACCAGGCCGTGCATGATGGCTTCCTGAACAGATGATATCACGCCCAAGAGCTTTCTATCAACATTGAGACCAGAGTAATTCTCATCACGGCCTTTCCTCAGGCTTGCCATCCTTGTATATTTGCTAACTCATCCCAGTCCTGTCCTCCGGATATGTGCTTTTGCTGATACGAGACCGGCTGGAAGTCAGAGACAAACATTCCTGCTCAGTCTCGTCCACATCGCTCGAAGCCATGCACAACCATGTACAGGACTTCCCGACTCATCTTCGAACTTCGGATCCCCATTTGGGCTGTAACTATCACATACGCAGATCCCCCACTCGCACAAACGGAGTCATCGACCTCGTGTCTCGTTGCATCCGAGCAAATATCCTGCAGACTCCCTGGCATATTGACGAGCGATCAGCTGGCTCATCACATCGGACAGCCTCACAGCGGAGTGATTGACCTCGTGTCTCGTTGTATCTAGACAAATATCCTGCAGGCGGTCGGGCATATTGATGAGCGTTCAGCTGGTTCATCACATCAGATTGTCTCAAAGCGGATTCATCGACCTCGTGTCCCATTGCATTCGAACCAACAACTTGCACACTCCCCTGCGCATTGACAAACAAGCAGCTAGCTCATCATATCAGATAGTCTCACAACGGAGTCATCGGCCTCGTATCTCGTGTAACTAGACAAATATCCTGCAGGCCGTCCTGCCGGATTTGTGTGCCTTCAACTAGCTCGTCACGTCGGACATTCCAACTATCCTTGGGTCCTTCCGTTCTTCCCCTTGTCCATCCCAGCCTTGTCCATCCAACTTAGGTCCCGTGTCAGTGGGTCATGGCTTTTCCATTTTCTGGCTCAACAGTGGATACAAGGGGCCAGAAGTCCCTTGTTCGATGGGTAGACCGCCCTGATCGCAATCGATGAGTTACCCATCTTTCCTACCTGACTTAGTTCCAGTTGATACCAAAACGTTCCCATGCAATGGGGTCATCTGATCTGGCTCGCCTATGGGAATCAGTAGCCCGGAGCAACTCGCCACAACCCTCACTGATCATCCATCCCCACTTCTTTGCAAAGCCCTCCGATACTTCCCATGAGCCGATGTATTCGGGGTTGCCCCAGACAATGAGGCCCTTGTTTTCATGTGAACCGCCCTCAGAGCCTGAGGGATGAGGTGTTGACCGTGGCTTTGGCTTTGTGCGAGCGGTGTTCTTTGAAGCTCCAGAGCCAGGAGATGGTCGGTCCCTATCCGGTTTTACATCATGGTTCTCATCCTTTTCAACAATGCCACCGACCATGTCACAGCAAAGATCACACTCGTCGTATGTGCCTTCTGCACGGATGAGAGTGTCGCGGAGGGCGGGCAGCGGGAACAGATCTATCCACGGCTCGTGGTTGATTTGTTTCTGCAGCAAAGTAGGTTGCAGAGAAGGCGGAATAGCTGGTGGCATCGGTAATGGAACAACATGCACCAAGCTATGAGCATCGTCATCATTCTGACAGCTGAGCAGCATCTGTTCAGATCCAAGCAGAATCATGTTTGTGACGATGGCCCTCCACACATTGTAATGAAGGAGAGGGATCAGGTGGTCGCTTGACAATGGGAAGACGCTGCTTGAGACATATGGTGATCGTCTTGTGGGCCGCTGATTCCCGACTGTGGCTTCGGCGATGCGCAGTACGTACTGCCGTGGGTTGTTGAGATAGGGCTGAGGTTGAGGCTGCTTCAGACTGACTGGGAGGCATATGCTGTTGGACTTTGTCATGAGCAAGGCATCACTATTCGTCGAACCCGAGGCTTGCTGGTGGCCTCGGCGGATGTCGTCGACTTTGGAACTGACGGGTGTCCATTTGTTTCCATTCTCCCTCCTTCCTGTGCACATACGTAGATGCAAGTCAGTTTTGATAGCTCCAAGATAGCCAATGCCGAAATGCTCAGAGCATGTATGATAAACCACGACGATGCCATTCCTCAGACCCAACCTAGATAGCTACAGAATGCAATATCAAAGTCCAAATGAGGTGTTGCATACTCAGTACTGGGTGACTTACGACGAGCCCGTTGATTCAACCGATTTTGCGTCTTCCTCCGTTCCTTCGCATCGCTTAGTCCCGTCCAGTCGTCTCGTGCCTCGAAAGCCTAGCCCAGTCAGCGAAGGTGTTTATGTAAGATTCAATAAAAGGCAAAGCGTGGCATACAGCGGCAGCAGCGTAAGGCTGATGCCCCTGACCGGCTTGTAAGGAGAATGGGTAGCCGAGCGCTTACCTCGACCAACAACGGGTTCGAAAGGGGTCGCGACGGCATGTCTCCTCCTCCTTCCCCGTCCATTTCGCGGATTGGAGGGAGACAAGGGCTGGTGTCGTGAGCGATCTACGATGATGAATGTGAATCATAAATGCTTGAATGCTTCGAGTTGACATTCGACCTCGAGGCTCGAAGTCAACAACCCTTTTCCTCCCTAGAAGTTACTTAAGCGACCTTTAACCGAAATGGTTAGTGTAGGCGTCAATTTTTGGCGCCTGTGGACGCCTAACTAAGCCCCTCGCCCCCCTCCGCCCTTGCGCCGAGGCAGGGTCTCCAGCAACTAAGCGCCATTGGCACCACCTTTCTGAGTTTTCTGCTGCAACCTTTCACCAGTTCACGGCGTCAATGGACAGGTCCCCATGATCTAAATCGCTGTAGCCATCCTTGATCACTTTTCAACCTTTACGAGTTGATTGCGTTCCATGGTCGACGACAATCGTCAACGTCCGCTGTTGCTGGATTCTCAAAACGCCGAGGAACTACAGTGGTTGCCTGTCGTTCCCGGTGTGTCTTATCAGCCTGACGTTAGCAATCCAAGCCTTGTCACGTGCAAGGCTCATTTATCAAAAATGCAATGCTATGACTGTCGTACAAACCACTCTCCCTCACCTTCAAGATCACCTCCACGACATGCGAACACCGACCAAACATGTGCCTACATATAAAAAACTCGCTTTCCGCTTGGTAATCCGCATTGCAAAGCACTTTGGCAGGTGCTCAGGACGCGTTCTGTCTCTGGGTCGACGTTTGGGTTACTCGTGAACATCGCTTGATGAATCATCCAAAGCAAAAATGTTAGCACAACTGCGTACCTACGTGACCGAGTTACGCATCTGAGACCAAGGGTTCCAAGGTATATTTCATTTGTCAGTGGAGGCTCCGTTACCGATACTAGACTACCTTTCTGCTATCAACATGGTCCCTTCCCCAGCGTTAGGGAATTCCATAACTATCTTCGCAACGGTATGAATGGAACTGAGTTGGATACTCTGCTAGAGGTCCAAGATTTGATCAAATTACATCATACTACTGACAGTACTGCTTGCTTGACTCCTGCTGACCTGAGCCCTCTCAAAGTTTTGGTTTTGTAGGTGCCAAATCACCAGGATGGTTAACTGGGAATTTGCTGGCCGGATGCCAGTCTACTGGGAGTGCGCCAACGCTTGCTCAGTGAATGAAATGTCTCGGTTTGATAAGGAGCATGTTGATAGGTTTTTAGAACCTATCCCGGTTGCATTAGAGATGGAAGCACTGCGGAAAAAGTGTTCTGGAGACTGTTAACCTTTCGAATCTACGCGATTATCTCCTTCCGTTCAAGCAGATCGTACGTGGGTACCTTGCTCTTGTCGACTTTGGGATTATTGGCATCAAAAAAGCCGCTGGTCGCGCTTCCGCTGACAATATGCCATGCAGACATCCCGAACAACTTTCCCGTCCAAATTACACGTTCCCATGACATTCTCTGACCAGGCAAGAGATTTCTACCCGGCCTCAGCTCAGGTGACACAATTGAACTCGGGCTCTGCATAATCCACAGGATTGTTCCTGAGAATCTTCATCAATGCATCAGTGTTACTAACTTTTCCAATCATAACTCAAAGGAGGATCATATTGGTCGGTGTCATGGGGATTTCATGAGCCTCGAACATCCAGGTGGATTTGCCAGGTTCATTCTTAGCATGAATCCTTACGCCGTTTGGTTGTTTGTCATACTATATTATTAACCAAAAACAAGTACCTCGACATGGTGAAGCATTCCTTATCTGCTCGACAACTGGGAACATAGCGTGGAGATGCCAGTAAACGCAGATCAAAGATGCTCCTTCCACGGTCACTTAACCTGGATCAGCAGGCGCTCTCATATGACGGGATGCCCCGTTGACACTGAGCAGAAATTATCGCACCTTGCACCCCAGCCTCGTGCATGTTCATCCTCTCACCAAGTAGGTATGCGAGCATGAAATGATTAAACCCTTACGTCAATGACGATGGCCCTCCATCTAGCCTACTCCGTCCCTCATATTTGGTCCACTTCATATTCTATCTCAGTTGCGCAGCCTCACGACCAAGATCGCTAGGCAGCCCTCCCGAACCAAATGTATATCGACCACATCCTCAATCCTGTCATCACGACCAATTTGCGCTTGCCATTTCCCACAACACGGTCGCAGCCCGCCACGCTGTTGACATCCGGGAAACTGTTTGGATTGCTTGCCCAAAACTCAGCTTGAACCCAGTCAAGTCCCCTCCCTCTTCTTAGGGACCGTCATGACTCGGGCAGAGCACCAGGTTATGGAAACAATTTCCCTTCGAAGGCCACTATAGCTTTGAGAATCGGAGTGGCTTAATCTATGTCCAGATTTGTGAGTCGTGTATGGAAGGAGAGATGGACAACCCAAGAGTGCAGCGCCGGGAGATGCCTAGGTACGGCCAACTACTATTCCACCACCGACACATGGACGAGGCTTGCAGAGACCTTGGCGAGCAGATTTTCCTGCTTAGATTTCTAAGAAAAGCTCCCCATTCCCGGCCGAGCCCCAACTTGATCTCGATCAGCCCCTCTTGATCATTTTGCAAGGCCAATGTCAGAGACGATCACTCATACATCGACCGCAGGAGCAGATCGATCACGTCCTTCTCCCTTGCTTAGCCGCGACGAACTCAACGCCTCCTCCAAGTGCGGCTCTGATGCCCTCTTCGAGGATCACCTTGGGCACACGGTGCACACCTTCATAGATGAGAAGTCCCATACGATACTACATCGTGTGTCATGCTTCTCCACATCCATCTCTCGGGTCTAAGTCTCTTGTGTACCTTCGCGTTAAGCTCAGTGAGGCTCATCATGAAAGGTTGGGCCGGTTAAACCTGGAGGTCGATGGAGGACGTTTCGTCCTTGCGGTTTCGGATGACTACATTCAGGAATATGAGCAGGAAAATGGGTTGGGGTTCCGCTGGACTTCCGAACCTGCGTTGTCCATTTGATGGATGTTATGGATGAATTTACTGCTCCTGCAAAGCTCCTGTAGAAGGATTCGAAAGAGCAATGGTTTGATTCTTAGCAGTGAAAAGAGCAACCAAAACCTCGATGGCTTTGAGAATTGGCAGGATGCTCACTGAGATGAGTAGGAAAGCATAGTGGCTCCGATCGTTTTGCACTGAAAATAGGAATCAACAACTCAGTTCCTGCGGGAGTTCATGACAGTATTTATTCTTGTGGATCTCCATGTTCACCGCAATTATCCTTCCTTTGATCACAGGATTTGGGGATATATGCCATGTTATACCAGGCAACACGGTTTCACCCCAAATTTTGCTGTGGTTTTGCAGCACAAACATGATCACATATCAACACCGCTTGCCGCGGAAACAGCAAGTTGAACTTCGCTGTCGCTTACGCAGTTTTCCTAACGGCGCCTGTTTGTTGGCAGATGTAGATGATATCGAGGTGTATGCAAAGTGATAAGGGCTAATTCACGATTTCAACGGATTCAAGGTTGTGATTCTGAATGAGAATATGTGATATCTCGTGATATCTCCGAGGTGTTTCGGTCGCGGGTCGGGGGTGCCACTAGTCTGTGTACTATGGGCTGGTAAACGGTGAACTCTTGGCAGCATGTGACCTGTTGTTCTGTGCACTGCGTCCTGATTGGCCAGAATTTGGTGCACAGAATAAGCCAAGTGCACAGAATAAGCCGAGTGCACAGGATAGAAAGGCCTCTGACTACGCGCTACGCCCCAAATCTGTACACTTTTGGCACTTGCTACATCCGTTGACACAGGTTTTGGTAAGCAATCCGAGATGCTTAAATACCCTATCTGTAGGCGCAACAGGGCGCTATTCTACCTCGTCGTAGTGCCTCTTGTGGCGCCTCCGTCTAGACGACTTCCTAAGCCCCTGTTGCAGTGTCTTTGAGCCTTCCTGTCGAAGAACCTCCCCTTGCCGTTGAAGCCGAGCTAATTCCTTCCACCAATACTGTCTCTTTGCTTGGAGGAATACCCTCTCGAATTGTACCCAATCTTCTATATCTGCCAGGGTCTCAACAGCATCAGGAGTAAGTGTGTCGCCCCAGAAGTCATCATTCCACCATTTCGCTTCGTTCTCGGTTCAGGTATGATCTTCGGCAATAGGATTACTTAAGGCATACCGCGAAACTGCGTAGTATTCAGTATGTTTATAAAAAAACTTGGGATCAGCGTTATATGTATCCCAATCAACAAACTCTGATGCTAGCTTGAAGCCGCCGTCTTTGATATTACCGCCCAGATCGCAGAGATATAAAGGGGGAGGATCGTTGGACATGATATCGTATTCCAACAAACTCATCGACGCAGGGACGTGGGTCTTTCGCCTTTCCTCCGGTTGAAGATTAGGGGAGGCATTCTGGATACTTTGAGAAATATTCTTTGACCTTTTCGTAGTGGTTTTCGCAGTGTTTATCCTTCCATTTGTGTTCTGAGGCTGCTTCTGTTTCGAGGCTCCTTCCACGCGTACATGCTCGACTCGAGAGAGTTCCCGCCTATTAGAATCTTGATTTTGAGCCAATCTTGACCTAACTTTAATGGGGTCTTTCATTAAGTAGAGAGGGTCGATTGGCGGTAAGTTTCCTCCCGGGTCGAGGTGCCATTGAGGATGAAAGTCTGTTAAACGGAGAGATCCCTTTAGAGCCTGCTTTTCACAATAGATATGAGCGCATGGAAGACCCCATTGCCGTGAAAAGGTGTTGGTACAGCAACTAGCGCTCATAAGACTCTGATTCTTGAAGGATTCAATATGCTCGAGAACCTTTCTTATTGCAAAAGAGCTTATTCGATTATGAAGGCCACGGAAGACTGGGTTATATCGAAGCTTCATATCGATCCGAATTCGCTCGACACCAAGTTTATACTCGGTATCCTCGATAGAGCGCTCAATGAATGCTTTGAAAGCGCGTACAGC
>Ga0105239_10001957_pt1 | contig 26801 bp, 20 predicted proteins | sample KBSC44metaG_FD_92761 | JGI IMG/M metagenome (GOLD analysis project Ga0105239, IMG submission 92761) | Corn rhizosphere microbial communities from Kellogg Biological Station, Michigan, USA - KBS C4-4 metaG | ecosystem: Host-associated > Plants > Roots > Rhizosphere > Soil | place: Michigan, USA...
TCATGAAGACCTTGCACACTCAGCGTGGCATGAACTCGGCACAGAAACTGACTGCGTAAGCTTTGGGGAGCCCGACCGGTTGAACGAGGTAAGGTATACGGGATTTTTTCATAGCCATAGATTCGAGCGACTTCTTCCATCAAGTCAACAGGACGGGTTAAATCGCCTTGGCGGTAACTCGGAACCTGCACCTGTAAACGCTCTACATCCAACACTTTTACGACGCAACCCAAGCTCTGAAGAATCTGCGTGGTAGTCGCAACATCGATATCAAGCCCTAAAAGCGCTTCCTGACGATTGAGATCCAAAGTTAAAACAAGATCCTGGTGTATGGGAGTTTCTGATTTTGACACATAGAGAAGTTTAGCGCCAGCCAATTCTTGCAGGAGTTGAATCGCACGGGCTTGAGCGGTTGAAACACGGGTAATATCGATACCTCGCTCAAAACGAGCCGCCGCTTCCGACCGTAAACCCACACTTTTACCGCTGCGTCGAATCATTGCCGACGGAAACGCTGCGGCTTCAAGAGCCAGCTGAGTCGTTGAATCATCCACAGCCGTTTCCAAACCGCCCATGACTCCGGCAAGCGCTTCCGGCTTGTCGTTATAAGTAATCAGGATGCTTTCTTCCGTCAACGTACGTTCAACATCATCCAAGGTTTGGAGTTTTTCACCCGCTTGGCTGCGACGAACACCGATTTGCCCGGAAATGCCCAGTTTTTTAGCATCGAAGGCGTGAAGGGGTTGCCCAGTCTCCAGCATGACGTAATTGGTGATATCGACCACGGTGTTGATGCTTCTCATTCCGGCCGCTTCCAGGCGACGAGCCATCCAGCGGGGAGAAGGAGCAATCTTAACGTTATCAAGCACTGCCACAGAATAGTAAGGACAAACCGAACTGTCTTCAAGCTTGACGGCTAATGCTTGACCTGAAGCAGGAGCACTTTCAGCAGGCAGTGGTGACTCTTTTAAAGTCAAAGTACGGTTGAACAAGGCGGCGACTTCGCGTGCGACACCTTGCAGAGACATAAGATCGCCGCGATTGGCTGGAATCGCCACATGAAGTACAGTATCGGATTCTAATCCAAGCGCCGAGCGGAGATCGTCGCCCAATTGAGCACTGGCAAGCTCGGGAACTGAATCCAAAGGCCAAATGCCATCTTCCGCTTTATTGAATTGGGTTTCCAGGCTCAGCTCTTCCAAAGAGCAAACCATCCCGGCAGATTCAACGCCTCGTATATTGGCACGCCCCAATACAAAGGGCTTATTCTCTTTTCGGTTGAGGACAGTGGCACCTTCCATTGCAAAGGCAATACGGATGCCCTCTTTTACATTGGGAGCACCACAAACCACGCGGGTTTTACCGTGGTTACCCAAGTCAACACTCACCAAGCGTAAGCGATCCGCCTGAGGATGAGGCTCAATTGCATCGATTTTACCTACAACCACCTTGCTAAAGCAGGGACCGATGGTCTCAATCTCTTCTACTTCAAGGCCGGACTGGGTCAACGCTTCCGCAATGACCCGGGGTTCAAGGCCTTCGATATCGATGTAGTCTTTTAACCATTCGAGGGATACGCGCATGATATAAAAAATCCTTTCACTGACTGTGAAAAATAAAATTGAAGCAAAAGTCGAAAAATTTGTGAAAACTTAGGTGCTTCTTGGTGTCATGAACGGAGCAGTTGTATACGTTTAATCCGCAACATGACGCTAAGATAGGGTGACCATGAGGTGCACTATTTTAGAAAACTTAATGTTTTTCAACAAAACTTAACGGAAATGATGGCCTGAATTTTAAAGCCGATCGAATTGAGTTAAAAATCTCAAGTCATTATCAAAGAAAAGTCGGATGTCGTTGATGGCATATTTCAACATCGCCAAACGCTCGATCCCCATTCCAAAGGCAAATCCGGTGTAGCATTCCGGATTAATGTTGCCATTAGTAAGGACATTGGGGTCGACCATGCCGGCTCCCATTATCTCCAGCCAGCCACTGTGACCACAGGTACTGCACCCCTTTCCACTGCAAAGGATACACTGAACATCCATTTCAGCACTCGGCTCTGTGAAAGGGAAAAAGCTGGATCGAAAACGGGTTGGCCGCTCTCCATTGAAAAACTGGCTGACAAACTCCCTCAGAACACCCTTCAGGTCTGAAAAGCGAATACCTTCATCCACCAACAAGCCTTCCATTTGATGGAAGAGAACGAATTTCCGGCTATTGATTTCCTCGTTCCGGTAGACTCGACCGGGGGAAATGATACGCACAGGAGGCTTCTGCTTCTCCATATGGCGAATTTGAGCATTTGAGGTCTGGGAACGCAACAATACATTGCTTCCCAAGTCTGTATAGTAGGTATCCTGCATATCCCGTGCCGGGTGATCTGGAGGAAAGTTCAATGCATCGAAGTTATAGTAGTCGGTTTCCAGTTCGGGACAAGCGTCATCATCCAAGGTTTGAAAGCCCATCCCGGCAAAGATAGCCTGAATTTCCTGAGTTACACGCGTTAAAGGATGAACACCACCCACAACTCTTGCCGTTCCAGGCATTGTGACATCAATGGCCTCAAGGCTCAGCTTATGGTTCAGGATAGAGAGTTTGAGCGCATCACGACGCTCATTCAAGTCCCGTTCCAGGTCTTCACGAATGGTATTCGCAAGGGCTCCAATAGTGCCTTTCTCTGCAGGTGGAAGATCTTTCAGGCCTTTCATGATTGCCGTTAAGCGACCTTCTTTCCGACCCAAAAACTCAACCCGAATCGTCTCCAACTGAGCAGACTGCTGCTCGGCATCCCCTTCTTTTATCTCTAAAATAGCTTTTTGGGCGTCGTCGCGAAGTGATTCCAGAGCGTCCATTAAAGGGAGGGAGGCTTGTTGTGTGACATCCATGAGGCTGTAAATCATCCTAACTTGGTTAAAACCTGCTTTGCGATTATATTCCGCTGGATTTCACTGGTCCCCTCAAAAAGAGACATGACCCGCGCATCCCGGAAATAGCGTTCGACGGGAAAATCCTTGGTGTAGCCATAGCCGCCAAAAATCTGGACAGCTTCCTGGGCACAGTAATTGGCCGTTTCAGAAGCGTACAGTTTGGCCATTGCAGCTTCCTGTACATAGTCCACACCAACATCTTTCAGCCGAGCTGCATTGTAGCTTAATTGTCGTGCCGCTTCAATTTTTGTTGCCATGGTGGCCAGCTTAAACTGGATAGCCTGGAAATCCGCGATGGGTTTATTAAACTGATGCCGCTGTTTCGCATAACGAAGCGATGCGGATAAACACGCCTCAGCCAAGCCCAAAGAAACAAAGGCTATCCCGATACGTCCAGTATTCAGGCTCTTCATAAAGAGCTTAAAGCCTTCTCCCTCTTCTGAAATCCGGTTTATGGCAGGCACACGGCAATTTTCAAAAACCAGTTCCCCCCAATCCGAACCCAGCAAGCCCATTTTCTCATCGCCTTTCTGAACATGAAAGCCAGGAGCGTCTTTTTCGATAATAAAGGCCGATAAACCTGAAGAACCCGTTTGACCCGGTTTTGTTCGCGCGGTTGCAATAAAGAAATCGGCAATCAGGGCATTGGTGATAAAAAGCTTAGTACCGTTGAGAACGTAAAAATCACCTTCCTGAACAGCCGTGGTTAAACCGGATCCCGCATCGGATCCCGCATTGGCCTCCGTCAGTGCAAATGCCCCAATTTTAGTACCAGCTATGAGCCCTTTTAAATAGCGTTCCTGTTGATCAGGCGTGCCGTATTGCAGCAATGGCAAGCCCACTAAGGAGACATGCACGGACAACGATGTAGCCAGTGCTGCCGAAACCTTTGCAATTTCTTCTAGGACCAGAAAATAGCTTAAACCGTCTGTCCCAGTACCACCAAGGTTTTCAGGAAATGGTAGCCCGGTTAGGCCCGTCTCAGCCATTTTTTGCCAGAGCGTCTTCAATAGGGGCAGTTGTTTGCCCGTCTCAAGCTCGTTGACAACCGGAAGGAGCTCACGGTTAACGAATTCCGCCGCTAACGTCCGGATATCGGATTGCTCAGCGGATAGAAAGCAAGTTGAAAGAGACACAGATGAGGGGCCCTTCTGGTCGACAGACTACTAGACCCAACATTATACCAATTTCAGTCATTCTAGCGGAATTTCACATCTTAGTCATAGGAGACCATTATTGACTAAAGCTGAGACTGGAAGAAGTATTTAACATGTTGAGAGTTCGACCATCTTCTACCAGGGGCTTTAGGGGTCACATAAGAGCGTTCCATAAACTGTTTAACGCCTCGCGCCAAATCGCCTTCCATAATAGGGTTTTTCAGCTTAGCTGGCAAAGCACTAAACAGACTCCCTGCAACGGTTCCACCAAAGGCAAACTTCGCAAAGGGATCAGCCAGAGTTTTTAAGGGGGACATTTTTAATAAGCTGTAACCCGCCCCCGTAAGCAGAGAACCAATTCCAAACACTTTGAGCGCATCGCCCATTTGTAAATTAGGCTTTTTGTACTCAATCAACATATCAATTTCTTTATTAGAAATGCCTTGAATACGGTCTTGAAAGTCGAGTACTGTATCGGCATCATACTCTGATCCAGCCGGACCAGGAGTAGGCAACTCAGTTTTTAAGTAGCCTCTAATCTCATTGTTATATTGACGAAGCTTACGGATTAAGCCGTTTCGTGTCGCCTCTGTCTTGGCTTCCGGATAAGCATCCGCAAAGTCATTTTTAACCTGCCGATTTAACTCAACCAAGTATTCTGTAAAGTTATGAGCTTGATCTCTCTTGGTTGGCATCCTGATCGCATGGTTATGAAGAATCGCTCTGAGCTGCTCTGCCGTTTGGGCAAGCTGAGTCGCATAACTTGCTAACTTACGGTTATCCGGTTTAGTGAAAAAGGTTTTGTTATTGGCAGTCGCGTGTTGATTGCACTCGGTCGCAAACTGTTGCAAGCTGCCGACTATTCCAACTAATTCATGATGATATCTAGTCACCTCATCCTGGTCCCCAAGCGCAAACTTGGAGCTGTTGATCAATTTTAGTAAATGAAGACGATGATCATTAATCTGTTGCAGCTTACCCAGTCGACGCGTTTTACCCAAAGGATTATCAAGCCCAAGTTTACTGGTTATTTCTACAGGAGTCGGTAGCTCAGACGCTAACGCTTCAATTCTTTGACGCGTCTGTGGATGATCTTCCTTAAACGTTTTAAAAGGAACCAGTTCTAAGTCTCTGGTCAAAAATTGATTCACCAGACTCTCGGAAGGACGGGCTTCCAACTCATGGTCGGACGATACCCTCTGTTGAGGATTGATTTGCTCATTTGCAGAGGGAGCGTGAGGTTTCTGAGCATTTTGAGCCAAGTAAGCTTCCATTAATTGAGCTTGCTCAGCAGGAGACAAGCCAGGTTGTTGAGACAAGGCCTGGGCTACTTGAGCTTGCTGTGCGGCTCCCAAGTCTGAGAATTGAGGAATCTGACCCTGAGATGCTACAGTTGCATGAAGCTGAGGCGAAGCCGGAGGGGTTGCCTGACCATAAGGGAACTGAGGAACCTGACCGTAAGGGGGTGTCGTTGGATGCAGATGAGGCGAAGCTGGCGGTGTCGCTTGACCGTACGGAAACTGTGTTGTGGTATGGACGCTTGTATAGGTTCCGGGAACAGCAACGGGATGAATTTGTGCCGACGTAATTGGCCGTTGATCCACTTGAGAAATATAAAGTCGCTCTTTTTCTCTTTGAGCTTCATCTCTTCCCTTAATGAGTACATCGGCAGCGCGTTCATATTTATGGGTCAGTTCATCAATGGCAGAAGAAGCACCATAAGACGCATTGTTTGCCTCATCGGCAAGCTGCCCCAGACTAGTGTAAAGGCGCGATGCCTTTTTGCTGTATTCCCCGACTTTAGCACTTGAATACCCAATATGGTTAACCATATGAGAGAGAGGATTGCTGCCCATGGAAGTGGACTCCTTTAGTGAGAAATAAAACGTAACATTTATAACCCGCTCTTTAAAATCAATTGATCAAGAGCTAAAAACTGTCATTTTAAAATTGAAAATCAACCTAGATTAAGTAGCAGTGGAAATGTAAAACTATTGGGGTGAGAAAAACCGTGTCATGGAATTCAATTGAGAAATCGGGATGAACTTGAAAGTAGATGAACGATAAAATATCTCTAAAGTTACTTTACTAATGAATGTCAAGGTAAAAAGTTGCTAGAGATATAAAAGTGGGATATTCTCCTTGGCTCTGAATCTTGAAAAACTCTTGGTCGTGGGATTGAATTGAATGTGGGTGTGTCCTGTGCCCATATTAAAGATCCTAAGGTTAAATTTGTGCGCATTATTTTTAATTTTTCGAAACATTCCCAATTTCAGCTGTTCTAGCGTGTTTTTTGTATCATATTTTCAGGCGGCCCACGTCATCCCCGCGAAGGCGGGGATCCATAATAAGAGTACGGTGCTGTAAACCAGCATTTACAATTGCCTTACGGAGGTTTCGCTGTAAACTTAAACGCCCACTCCCAGAATGGATCCCCGCCTGCGCGGGGATGACGTATGTCAGATTTTGCGTAATCAACAATCTAACAAAGGAAGCAGAATGAAGATCCTCTTGATTGGTAGCGGTGGACGAGAGCATGCACTGGCATGGACCCTTTCCCGAAGTCACCATAAACCAGAGCTTTACTTTGCACCGGGAAACCCGGGCATGCGCGAACTCGGGCTAAGACTGGATCTTCAAATCGACGATATCGAAGGACTTCTGCAATTTGCCCAACGCGAGCAGATTGATCTCACCATTGTCGGTCCTGAGCTTCCTTTGGCCCTTGGTTTAGCCGATCAATTTCGAGCCGCTGGCTTGGCAGTCTTCGGCCCCGGTAAGGCTGGTGCCCAACTGGAATCCAGCAAGGCCTTTGCAAAAGAGTTTATGCAAGCAGCCCGGGTTCCTACAGCACAATTCCAATTTTGCCAAAATCAAGAAACAGCGCTCCGGGCACTCGAAGCTTTTAGTCCTCCTTATGTGATTAAGGAAGATGGTTTGGCTGGCGGTAAGGGCGTTACTGTTGCCGCCACAAAGGAAGAAGCCGTTGCCGCTATTGAACGAGCCAACCAAAAGAACATGCCCGTTGTTATAGAGGAATTCCTGGCCGGAAAAGAACTCTCGGTATTCGTATTTTGTGACGGAGAGACTCTGCTTCCGTGTATTGCAGCACAGGATTTCAAACGCATCGGTGAAGGCGATACAGGGCTCAACACGGGCGGAATGGGAGCCTATGCACCCGTGCCCTTGGCAACTCCTGAACTCATCGAACACATTAAAAACAAGGTCTTAAAACCCATTCAGTTGGGACTGAAAGCTCAAAATCTGCCCTACCAGGGTTTGCTCTATGTAGGATTAATGGTTTCTCCAACAGGGGAGTGTAAGGTAATTGAGTTTAATGCCCGATTTGGTGATCCTGAGACCCAAGTTGTGCTGCCACTTTTAGCGGATGACTTGGTTGATATTATGCTGGCAACCGTCCAAGGTCGTCTTCACGAGTATGCGGCTAAAGGTATTCAATTTAAAGAGGGTTGCTCTGCTGTCACCGTGGTTCTTGCATCAGAGGGTTATCCCGGTGAGATTCATACGGGAAAACCCATTGCTTTCCCTCAATACCTGCCTCAGAATGCCCATGTTTTCCACGCGGGAACAAAGGTACTTCCCGATCAAAGCAAGGTGACTGCTGGCGGACGGGTTTTAAATATCACGGGTGAAGGCCGCACGATTGAAGAAGCCCGCCAGGCGGCTTACGACGTTGTCAAATTAATCCGCTTTGATGGAAAGACCTATAGGCGCGATATCGCCGCCAACCCCAGCTAGGGCGGTTGAAGTGTAGCATCTACTGCGTTGCTGCGTCATCAGCAGTCCTCACGTAGGCTTTACCTACGCTGCGGGTGCTTCTTCCTAACGCCTTGTAGTTACTACACTTCAACACACCCTACCAGACAATTTAATTGGGAAATAAACAATGTCTGAACCTCGCCCACCGCTTCCACCTTTTACGGTTGAAAGCGCCATTATTAAAGTACGGATGGCGGAAAATGCATGGAATAGTCGGAATCCACAACTTGTCGCAAAGGCCTATACAGAAAATAGTTATTGGAGAAACCGATCTGAGTTTCTTTCAGGTAGTACCGAAATTGAAGCGTTTCTGAGCCGTAAATGGGCGCGAGAAAATGACTACCGACTCATCAAAGAATTTTGGGCTTATCACGACGATCGCATCGCAGTCCGATTCGCTTACGAGTGGCATGATGATCAAAACCATTGGTATCGCTCTCATGGAAATGAGCTGTGGGAGTTTGATACGAACGGTCTTATGCAGCGCCGGGAAGCCTCTATTAATGATGTCTCCATCACCGAAGCGGATCGTTTGTTTCATTGGCCACTCGGCCCAAGACCCGACGAGCATCCAGAACTCAGCGAGCTTGGCTTATAAATCTTCGTCCAACTACCAACTAAGAGGATTGGATGCAAAGACGGATAAAGTCTGTAATCGCCTCTAGACTGCCGCCAAATAAGCTAATCAACAACATCACGGGGATTAGCAAACATAAAAATGCTCGCCCGACGCTCATACTGTAAGTTTCCATCAAGGCCAATACAAACAATAAAGATGACCAAATCCAAAGTAAGAAAGCGACTAAACCCAGGAAGATAGTTCCAAAAGTAGACCAAGAACTATATTGAAGGCTTTGAACCATTAAAACCACAGGGCTCAAAAGTAATTCAGGCAGCAACGCTAAACCCGATAACTTGAGGAAAGTTTCATAGTGAGCCTTACCCGAAAACACATGGGCCCCCGCAGCAAGCATTCCAGCCATCCAAAGCCATTTGATAAGACCCACAATAATTTTAAGTGGAATTAAATAGCTCAAAGAAGTTACCGAGCCTTGGCTCAGAATTTGCTCTACTACAATATCCACAACACAAGTCAACGCAACACAAGCAATTGCGCTAATAAGGACTCCTTGATGTGCATTCGGAGCACTCAGTTGGCGAAATGTTTTAATCGGGTGGAAAAGCGTTCCATAAACCAAATCCAAAAAGCTCATGCGAGAATGGATTGGCCGGGGAGAGTCCGGAAAGGGAATCGGCTCAGGCATGGCGCATTACTCCATAACCCAAAGGGGCTGATTAGGATATCGTGCACTCACCGGCATCATCTCTGTCGGTAATAAGGCAGGGCTTTTACTCTTAAGGCCGAAAACATCAGCCACATTAAAGCCATCATCCGCCGTTTTTAAGGGGAGACGTTTCTCGGAAGGTTTCAAATGGAAGCGCTTGCGAGCCATTTTATCGAGAAGCGTGTATGCCGCATCTTGATCACCAATTTCATCCACCAAGCCAATTGTTTTGGCTTGCAAACCTGTCACAATACGGCCATCTGCAATGGCTTTAATGCGAGCAATCAATGCATCCCGAACAGCAGGATTTTTGATGTTACGGGTTCTTCCCGCAACAATCGCTCTGATAAATTCTTGATAACTATCATTAATCAAGGCTTGGAGAAGGGCTTTATCGTCTGCAGTGGGTTTACGATACGGAGAGAGAATGTCCTTAAAGCGCCCTGTTTTAATCGTAACCGCTTGCACACCCAACTTCTGGTTCATTAACTCACTGAAATCAAAAGAGCTGATAATGACCCCAATAGAGGCCGTTAACGTACCCGGGTTTGCAACAATTTTATCCGCCGCACAGGCCGTATAATATCCGCCACTCGCAGCGAGGTCTCCCATACTGACAACTACTGGCTTCTTTTTGGAAACACGTGTAACGGCGTCATTCAATTCTTGACTCATCGCAACGGTGCCGCCGGGAGAGTTAATCCGCAGCAGAACCCCTTTTACCGAATTATCTTTCGCAGCAGCATCTAACGCTTTACGAGCAGACATCGCATTGGAATCGGAATTAAAAAGTCCGGCTCCCTCACGTGCGCTATCCATTGAAATGACGCCCGATAAGGAAATTAAGGACAATCGATTACTTTTACCTAGAAAATCCGAAACACTGGCACTCTCTTCTGTATCTGCTTTTGTGCTTTTCTCAGCGGGGTGCTTAGCAAGCTGAACCGTATTAATAAGGCCAACGAAAAGAGCGAGAAAGCTGAATATTAAAAGCCCTCCAGCCACTTGTCGCGTAGAAATTCGGTTGGTCACAGTTCTCCCCCATAGCCAAAATAACCTATTTATTTCCTCATTTTAGCGTGGATACAAGGATGTGTGTAGGATGTGAAATTCTAACCCTTAAAAGCCCCTTTCTGAAACCGAAGATTTAACACTACATGGTATGGAATTTATTTTCGATAATAGAACTATTCTTTATGAAAAGCAGTTCGGAGTAAAACCATGGCGACAGCACTACAACTCCCTCCTCAAAACAGTTCTGAACCTGAACCTAGGATGAGTGGACAATTTGCCTCTATTAATACAGGAACGCTGCGAGGCTTAGACGCACAACCGGTAACCGTAGAAGTGGATATCAGTCCTGGATTGCCTAAACTTATTATTGTCGGATTACCGGATGCCAGTTTGAGTGAATCAGGGGAGCGCATCAAGGCCGCAATAAAAAATAGCGGCTTTGCTTTTCCCATGCGGAAAGTCGTGATTAACCTGGCACCTGCCGATCTTCGGAAAGAGGGCACCGGTTTTGATCTTCCCCTTTGTATCGCAATACTACTCGCTGCAGGTGTCTTGGCTCCAACCCGCTGGCTGGAAAAAACTTGCTTTATCGGAGAAGTTTCCTTGGAAGGAGGTCTTCGACGGGTTAATGGCATTCTTTCGATGGCGCTTATGGCAAAAGAACATGGTTATGAATCCTTAGTAGTCGCCGAAGAAAATGTTGCAGAAGCAGCTCTGGTAGAAGGGATTACCGTCTATGGCATCAAACGCCTGGAAGAACTTCCCATTCTATTTATGCATCCTGCTAGTTTTTTAATGGAGCTGGATCGGCAGGCACTCATGGATAACGCAGCACCTCTATTAAAAGCAGAAATCGACTTTGCCGATATTAAAGGGCAAGGAGCTGCTAAGCGAGCCTTGGAAATAGCCGCTGCAGGGGGGCATAATCTTTTAATGATGGGTCCACCAGGAAGTGGGAAATCGATGCTTTCTAAAGCCTTACCCGGGATTCTGCCTCCTTTATCGTTTAACGAGATGTTGGAAGTAAGCCGCATTTATAGTGTTGCAGGGCTCTTACCCCCGGCCAGTCGTGAAACTTCCTTCAAGCAACTGATGCGAAATCGCCCTTTTCGCTCACCCCATCACACAGCAACACGTGCCGGACTTACGGGTGGAGGGGCTTCACCCAAGCCCGGTGAAATTACCTTAGCCCATCGTGGCGTGCTTTTTCTGGATGAATTCGCGGAATTTCCCAGACATGTTCTCGAAATTCTCCGACAACCCTTGGAAGATGGGACCGTTACCATTAGCAGAGCCCAACAAAATTTAACCTATCCAGCTCAATTTATGCTACTTGCCGCCTTAAATCCCTGCCCGTGCGGTTACGCTGGAGATAAACTCAAACCTTGTGTCTGCGGGGAAAGTCGTGTGACTCGCTACATGCACCGATTATCGGGCCCTTTACTGGATCGCATTGATATTCATCTCGAGATTGCCCGCTTGAATGAAGACGAACTGCTCAATCAGAATACAAAAGCTGAATCTTCCGAAAATATTCGATTGCGAGTTTTAGCCGCACGGGATTGTCAGACAGAGCGTTTTAAAGACAGTAAAATTTACTGCAATGCAGAAATGTCTCCGCAACAACTAAACCAGTACTGCAAGCTCGATGAAGCAGGCCAAGCCTTAATGCAAAAGGCGATTCGAAAATATCAACTGAGTGCGAGAACCTTTGATCGAATTTTACGCATGGCCAGAACCATTGCAGATCTGAGCCACGCGGAGTCCATTCAAATCTCTCATCTGGCTGAAGCCTTACAGTACAGAGGCTTACAAAAACAAATGAGAGCTGCTATGACTTTTCAAGATAAGTAAAAAGATTTTACCTAATTAGGCACGTAGATTTCTGTATCAAACGCAGTATTTTTGTCGGTGGATTTTCCCACGATCAGAACATTGCCATTGTTTAGCTTGATAAACTTTGGATTGTAGTACCGAACCTTCATATAGCCCAATGCTTCGATGGTATCCATTTTGGGATCGTATAGCTGCAGTGAGGTAAATTCAGGCTTAAGATACGGGATTTTATCCCCTACTCCCCCAATTAAAACTTTTCCATTATCCAGTAGTACGCTATTACCTTCTGCTGCTGGAAGTTTGATTAAACTCTTTGAATATCGCCATTCATTATTCTTCGGATTATAAATCAAACTTGTATATATGGTTTTAAAATAAGTTGGCTTTGTAGGGTCAAGATTTAACAACCCTCCTGCAATTAAAACTTCTCCCGTTGTAAGTTGAACTATCATTGTAGATAATCTGTTATCGAGCATGGGCGCGACTGGTTTAAACTTTAGATCTCTATAATCAAATATATCCGTAACGGGTGCGAAATGAGATGCACCGCATACAAAAACACGACCATCTCCTAAAACAATGGCATTCACTATTCGTCGCCACTCTGACATTTCACTTTTTAATAATTCAATTTTGTTTGTTTCAGGGTCAAATAGCTCGGCAGTTTTCTCATACATATTCCCACCAATAATTAATACTTTGCCATTTGGCAAGGTTTTCACATTAGGGCCTTTCCGAGGAACCCTGAGCTGAGCAACAACAGAAAACTTCTCCGACTTTGGATCGTAAACTTCTATCTCACTTAAGGTCTTCATGCCAATCTGCCCACCAGCAATGATGACGCGCCCATCCTTTAATAAGTCATAACCATAATCAACCCGTCCAACAGCCACATCTCCAGTCAAAGAGTATTGGCCTGTTTTGGGATCATAAATCTCCGCTCGCATCGGGCGTTTCTCGCCAATGCGAAAATCCGCTGAGTGTGTATCCTGCTGCCCTCCAAAAACTAAAACTCGACCGTCTTTAAGTTTAATAACGCCCGGAGCAAAGCGAGAATAATGCATTTGTCCGGTTTTCTCAAAATGACCAACCGTTAGTTTCTCTGATAGATTTTGAGCATTCGTATACGCAAAGGGCGTACCTTCGCCATAAATCTTTTCAGCACTGAAACCTTCTTGCTGAATGCCTAAAAGTACTAAAAACACTAAAAAGTAGGCAACCCAAAATGGCTTATTAAGCTTGAATCTAATCATCACAAAGCCTCTTCTACAAATTATCTGGTCGTCTTGGCAGGGTAGAGTTCAACCCAAGCCTTCAAACGACGATACGGATGTTTGGTATCTGGAATCAACATCAGCGAATTCAACTGATGCGGTTGCAGATACTCAGAAATAGCAATTCCGGAACGATACCCGTCAGGAGAAACATTGAGATGTCGGCCATTAAGAACCACTTCAACCGGATCTTTATTAAAGGGAGTTGGCATTCCACCTTCTCCTTCCTGAAGCCATAATGTTCCCACGTTATTGACCACTTCAAAACGTGTCATGGCAGGCTGATATTTTGCAGCTGTTTTACTATCAGCGGGTTGTACCGTATTGGCTTTTGTAGAAAACATCATGCTCACTACGGAACTGGGGCTGAGTTGAGTGACAGTACTATTACTCATTTCATCCCCAACAATCACAGGGATAGAGCCAATACTTACCCCCGGGTAGTAATGCTGGACAATCTGAATATAGGAAAACCCATGTCCGCTCATCCAGCTTGCACCCAGCTGGCTTAAACCGACCCCATGTCCAAAACCGCCGCCGTTAACGCTAATCGCCTCAAGTTCCTGAGTGAGAGGGTTACGCTGTAAATTTAAAACGATATTCGCGCTCGGAAGTGGTTTCCCTTGATTCCGTAAAGCTCGACGAATCAGAAACTCTTTTCGAACCAGCCAGCTTCCATTACTGCCTTCAACCTGTAAAACCATTGCCTTTCCTGAAACACCTCTCTGAAGAATTTTCAGGTTACGCAAAGTTCCAATGGATTGCCCTGGCTTAAAAATAGGATTAATAAAAGCTTTTGTACTCGGCTCCTTTGAAACATCCAGTAAGCCCTCATTCAAAGCCGTTTCCATTTCTTCCCGGGTCCAGTGCTTACTCCAACGATACAGGGGGGAGCTTACATCAAAACTCTGAACTGTCTGATCACTCCAAAAAGCTTTTGCCGCAATTTCACTGGTTAAATCGAGGGGATTGGAGCCCAGGATATCGGGGCCACCCTTCAGGTATGGAATTTCCGGAGCCGGAAATTCTTTTGTTACCGGATCTGAAAACGCATTCGAATAATTTTCAGCATATCCCCCATGGGAAGAACTGAACAAAGCTAAAATAGGTTGACCATCGTAAAGCGCAATCAAACCTTCAGTTTCAGAAATCGCTTTATTACTGGTCGGTGTTTCAGTCTGTGCCCCTAAATAAACCTGACACAATTGAGAGTCGCAGACGTCAAAATTACTCCACGGTCTCTCGCGAGGACGAATCGCATAATTTCGTGCCGCGATCGTCTGAGCCTTAACCGCTTCCCAACCGTACCGCATCGGTAATTCATTGGGAACAACCGCTTTCAGATAATCTTCCAAAGAAAGAATATTGATCACACTCAATGCGTTCGGAGCACCACTAACGCCTCGAACAATTTCAAAAATACCCCGATACTCCGGTACAATTTTGCGGCGAGTAATATTAGTGATTTTTAAATGATCCGTCGGTTTGACCGTTTGCACTAATAAGGGACCCACAACAGGTTTATCGAGTAAAGATGGAATAAAACCTTTGATAGACGAGGTTTGAAATGACTGAACACTGGTTGACGGTAAAGCCATTTCAGGAATAGTGGGTGGTAAAAAACTGGAAACCGATGCCTTACTTTGCTGTTGTAAAAAAGGGACCGTCGGATTTTTCTTGACAGGCGTATTGTTACCGGACGCCTTTGTAATTACAAAGCCTGTTTTATTCACAGAAACAGAAGCGACTTCACCACTATCACCGGAAAATACAATCGTTTTACTGGCTTCATCCGTAATCGTAAAAGCACCTGTTGCTGATAAACGCGTATTTGGATATTCTTGCGCGGTCATCGCATCATCGCTGATGCCCACACGAATCCGATTAAAGTCCTTGTAACTCGTCACAGGCACGGCTGAAACCGTGCTGGTGGCAGAAAATTCTAAAGGATTTACCAACTGGGCATGGGCTGGTAAAGCTGTGATCAAACCTATTGATGCAGCGAGGAAAGATGCAGCGTAAAATTTAAACATTCTTTAATAGAACCCTCTAGAACTCCATTTACTTATATTCTACAGAGTTTTAGAGAGTTAGAACATGAAATGTCTTCTAGTGTATAGAGGGTTTACCATTTGAAAATAAGTGACCTTCACTACCAGGTAACTCATAAACCGGTGAATCTATTGCTGCACTAAGCTCAGCCTTTTTCCCATGGATATGGTGACCTGGCAACTCAACGAGTTCACGATCAGAGCGTGTAGTACTTAACTCAGCTCTTGCTTCAGTATTAGTACCAGGAAGATTACCTGGCAAAAACTTGAAAGGTGGTTCACTTTGCTGAATTGCCTCATCATAAGAAGGAGGTTTTTCAGAATTCGCTCCATCTGCCGGCTGCCTTGGAACCTGTTGTTGATGTGTTGTATAACGCTCTGGAATTTGACTTGAAGCATTAGAAGAGGCGGCTTCTGAGTTAGCATGAGAAGTGTCAAGGGGTTGAGGTCTATCACTTACATGCAATCCAGATCTTTCAGATGTAACCTGTTTATTAGTTACTTGTGGCTCAGCCAACGAAGCTTTAGAGGGTTGCAAACCTCTCAAAAACTTATCCTGAGGTTGAGCTATTTCTTTACGTGCTTTATTCAGGTTCTGCCATAATGACCTTTCTGCAGGAGTCATGGTTTCTGATTTTCCAGCATTTGCAACCGTTTTTCCAGTATTGAGCCCTAACATTTCAGAAAAATTAAACATACAAATCCCCCCATACCACAACTTAACTAAATAGCTTTTAATTGTTAAAAACAATCAATTCTTAATAACTGCTCTTAGGGGAAGTTTTAAGACACAACTGCAACATTTCTTAATGCGAAGAAACAGGATCGATTCGTTTTACAGGCGAAACGACAGGCTTCTTGGAGAGAGAAGCAGCCGCGTTTTCTGAACTCAGTTTGGTCGTAGAGCTTACTTTAGGCTGAGTCGCAGCTCTAGAACGAACAGGCTTTGCAACAACAGCAGATGTCGGGTGACTCACGCTAGAACCTTGTGGCTTCGCGACTGGCGTAGAAGGAAGCACTCGCATCATCTCAACCCGTCTGGGCGAAGTCGACTTTTGATCAGACACCCTGGGAGTCACTTTTTTATTCGGTAACATGTTTTTGTTTGGCAGTGCAGCGTTCCCGTTTGGGGTTCCCGACATTACAGGACTTTTAGTGACCTGCTGCATTTGTGATTTCGGAGGAAGCGTTACAGGCTGGCCTTGATTTTTTTGTAAATATTGAATGCGTTCCCGAGCATCGGTTACATAATGAGCGTTGGGTGCTTGAGTATAAAGCTCATACGATTGCAAGGCTTCTTGGGAGCGACCCATTTTATCCTGAGTGATGGCTAAACCATATCGTGCATCGGAAAAGTTAGGATCAATCGCCAGTGTTTTCTGGTATTCGGCCTCAGAGCGTGACAAATCCCCAAGTTCATTGTTCACAATGCCCAGATTGTAATGCAAGTCTGCAAATCCGCTATTGATTGCTTCTGCACGCGTATAAGCATCCCGCGCCTGGCCAAAGTTGTTCTGTTTTTGCCATAAGCTTCCAATGGACATTAACAAATTGTACTTTGCTGTAGAATCAAGCGAGGCCTGCGGAGAAAGAGGCTGTTCACTGACTTGTAAAGCACGTTCATAGGCTGCAATCGCATCCGTATCACGATTCTTTTGCACGTAAGCATCACCCAGACTGATGAGAACCTCTGTATTGTCCGGCTGTTCTTTCGCAAGCCCTTCAATCGTCACAATCGATTGCTCGTCTGAAGGATTACTCGCAGCAACCTCTGAAGAATTGGTTGCATTATGCTTTGAAGCCAATTCAATTTGTGAGCGATAGAGACGTGCTGTCACGTTTTTGGGTTGACGAGCTAAAACCTCACCATACGCTTCATAAGCCTTATCGTTTTGCTTCAGCGCATAATAAGCGTTTCCTAAACCCAGATAGGGAGCAACGTCATTGTGATTGGCATAAATCGTCGCTTCGCCATAATGGGAAACCGCCGCAGCCCAATCCTTCTTTTTGTAATCATTGTCAGCAATCGTGGTAAGCACCATGGCCAGGTTACCGCCAACTTCATCCCGATTGATATGATAAGCCTGCAAACGTTCAGGAGTACCCGCGTACACTTGCTTAAAGTACTCTGCTGCCTGCTCGTTTTGTCCGGTTTTTTGGTAGGCAAGTGCCAAATTCATCCGCAATTGCAAGTCATTTGCAGCTTCAGGCATCAATACGAGACCCTCGTACAATCCAATCGCTTTGGGTAAATCCCCAAGCATATGGGTCGAGTACGCAATATCTTTTTGTAATCCGTAGCGAAGGCCTGGATTATCGGTACGATTTAATAACTCACTCAATTCATTTAAAGCGAGATCGTATTGTTGATTTTCCAGGTACGCATCCGCTAACTGTCGATGTGTTCCCAAATCACCCGGATGTTGTTTCAAGTAAAGCTGATATTGCTCAATCGCACCATTCCATTGACCTTGAGCTGTGTAAAGATCAGCTACTTTCAAAAGCAGTGTCTCTTTTGACGGGTTCAAGGAATACGCACGCTTGTAGTTTGAAATCGCCAAATTGGTTTGTCCCAATGCAGCATTCGCACGCCCCATTTCTTCCATAATGTCCGCCTTATTACCCTCACGGGCATACGCCACCTGAAGCTCTTCGAGTGCTTTTTGGGGCTCATTCACACCCGTTAACGCTTTCGCTAAACTGACATTGTCTTCAAAAGTTCCAGGAAACCGTTGCTTCAGGATTTCATACTGTTGGACGGCCTGCTGATTTTGACCTGTTACCAGGTAAAGATTTGCCAGGCGGCGTCGCGCTTCAAAGTGTTGCGGGTAATGCGTTAAAAAGCTTTCATAGTGTTTCGTTGCCGCGGAATATTTCTTAAGTTGAATTTCTGTTCTTGATAAATTCAACAGCGCAAAGTAATACATGGGCTGTACAAACGTCACACCCGGCATGGTTTGAGACGATGAATTTTTACGGAGTGCTTGCAAATAGGCTTGTTCCGCTTTAGCTTGCTGGCCCAGCTGCTCATACAAACTACCCATTGAATACTGAATCATGTCGTCAGACGGGTTTAACGCAGCGGCTTGTTGCAGGTAACTGACCGCTTCGTTAGGCTTGCCTTCCTGGTTCAGGACAGCACCCAGTTTAACGAAGTTCAAATAATCAGTCGGATCAACAGAAATGGCTTTGCGGAGCGCCTGCTCAGCTACATCCAACTGCCCCCGTCGCTCCGCTTGAACCGCTTGTAAATAGTAGGTTCTTGCACTGGGAGTTAAGGCAAAAACTTTTGAAAAAGAGAACCCCGCCAAGCCTATTCCAACACTGAGTGCAAGGTTAAGACTCCTGAATAACAACTTTTTTTGACTCTGCGTGCTGAAAATCCTGTTGGAGGAGTGACTCATGATGAAAACTCCCTTTAAATCAAAAAGGCTAGTACCTCGCCTACTCAAATCTGTGGAATACATCAACTTTGTTGTAGCAAGTACTCTAGTACCGCTCAAGCTTCTGTTGCCGTGTTCCTCAGGCTTCGTCGCCACTATCCCCTTCGATTAGACAAAACACAAGAGATAGAAAGGAACTTGAAGTAAAGCAAGCCCTCTAAACGACGATAAATTCAAGTATCGCTCATCCTATTCTAGTATAAGCAGACATTTAGAGCCAATCACTCTAAACGGGTTCAGCCAGAATAAAACAACCCTCTACCCACAGCTAAAGGAGCTCAGATAAAGGGTTGTAAATGTCTTACCAAAACGACTGTTATAAATCGTTAAAAACCACGCTATTGACTGAAACGCCTCAAAAAGAATGGTATTGCCGCAAAGTAATAGGCATAAACCAGCTAGCTCTGAGGTCTCTGAATAAAATATTCAGACTTTCCAAATTTCCAATTAGGATTTTGTTGAAGGAGCCTTGCCTCATCTTTTAAACCTTTATCTGACAGGCGTTGTGAAAGAGGCCATCCATTTTCATAATCCGCTCTGTAGGGATCAAAACGCTCAAGCCGTACACAAGGCTTAAACTCCTCGTAATTGTGGCCGCTGAACAGCATCCGTTCAATTCCAGCCTGCACCTGTTCATCCGTGAAGTGATTCTTGTCACTACACATATGCTCCAAAAGCCGTGGATGCGGTGAAAATTCTAAGGCTCCACCTTCTTTTTTGGAGAATGATTCGAGGGCGTTTTGGAACAAGTGTTCTGACGAGGTATTTTTGAAATGGTCATTGGACTTGATATCATCCCAACTTTTCCCGGCACGCATTTCCGAGCTAATCACATGATGAGCTGCTTCCTGCTCTACAGTGAGAGGCCTCAATGGAGGAGAACATCCTGCCGGTTTTGCAGCCTCCCAGAAACGGAATGACTCAGGAATATGTTTCCTAAAGACAACTGCTAAAGCGGTAAGTCCTATAGCAGCAGCAAAGCCCTGTAACCAATGTTTTTTCTTCTTTTTATGTGCATGACGAGCCATTAAGCCGCTTGAAAGAGAATCTTGAGATTGCGGGCATCTCAAAGGTGGAGGAGGCACAGGATTTTGATTGCCGCCATTGACTACAATAACTGTTGGCCCTGTTGGCCCTACATTTGGACCCATTGTGCTTCCCCTTACTTACACACCCACAAACTTATTGAAATATTCTGACGAATACTCCCTATATAGTGAATAAAAATTTTTGCCCCCTAAAAATTGCCTATATTAAAAGGATTTTCCTCAGGGGATGTGATGGTGATAAAAGCACAGACTTTTTTCTATGTCCTTTATAGAGTCCAAGGATTTAAAGAATTACCGACACTCATTTCCATTGAATTCCTTAAAGCCTGGGAAAACCGTTCAAAAGAAACATGTTCCTCTTTAAGGTAAACTGAACCATGTTGTAGAAGCACCCCTGCTTTACGGCACTGGGCACTGCCAGCAATTTTTTGTGCTTGCTTGCTTCCTGAGCTGCGAATCAAATCATCCGGCATTTGCGTCGCAAAACACTCGGGGGAGCGTGTGTAAGTTTCCAGCTTCTTCCCTTTTTGAAGACTTCTTATCCCTTCTCCCTCTGAACTACTCCCTTCTGGAAATAGCCGTTGTTCTTTAGAACTGACCGCAGGGACTGTGGGAGGGCCAGGGTAGAGGGCGGCACATGCCTCAGAAGAGTCAGTATCAATATTCAAACCCTGTAACGCACGTTTTAAAACCTGGCTGATAATGCAATATGACTCTTTAACACTGAGACGAAGCAAAACGGGACTGTTACTGATAAAGGCATACGAATAATCCTCTCCGTGCCAAATCGCTCTTCCTCCGGTTGGCCTTCTCACAACGGGCATGGTCGAGGGAGGTGCTAAGGTAATCAAATCCTTCTCAGGTTGATTCACCCCTAAGGAAAGGGTTGGCTCTTCCCAGGCATAGGTTCTTAACAGGAAAACTGGTCCCTTATATGCTTGAACCTGCTCCATTAAACGCCTGTCTGTTTCCATATTGTTCAGACCCGGTTGAATCCGAGGTTCAAGCCAAAAGCCTGTTAACCCTTGCAGGAGCATTAACAACTCCTCAGCATTCGCTGTCAGTTTCATCGGACGGTTTCCCATTTTAATAAGAGCCTTCATTTTAGAGCACGGTAACGTATGGCCTTGGGAATGTCTATGATAGAATAAGCCCGTTCTTTTGTAGTATTCACCCAGAAGAGAGATTATCCTTATGCCACTATCTCCTGTTTCGGAGTCTGTTCCATCTGTAAAAAATGCAACGGTCAAGATTGGAATGATTGGCTTGGGGACCGTTGGCAGTGGTGTTTTTAAGATTTTCCAAAATAACCCTCAGTTCAAATTCGAGCGTATTGCAGTACGAGCACTGAATAAGGCACGTCAACTCCCCGGGTTTGACCCTGCTTTATTATCGGACGATCCTTTTAAAGTTGTGCGGGACCCTTCTATTCAGCTGGTTGTAGAGTTAATGGGTGGTTGCGAGCCTGCTTTAGCATTGGTCAGAGAAGCCATTGAAAACGGAAAGCACGTTGTTACAGCAAATAAAGAATTGATTGCTAAGCATGGCCCCACCCTCTTTGAATTGGCCAGAAAGCATGGTGTTCGCCTCCTGTTTGAAGGTGCCGTCGCGGGCGGTATCCCTATTATTATGCCGCTTAAACTTTCCCTGGGTGCGAACCGTATTCAACGGATTGCGGGTATCCTGAATGGAACCACCAACTACATTCTAACCAAAATGAGCCAAGAAGGTCTTAGTTTCGAAGAGGCACTCAAACAAGCACAAGCCAGTGGCTTTGCGGAAGCGGATCCCACGAATGACGTGGAAGGCTTTGATGTGGCCTATAAAATCTCCGTCCTCTCGCTCATTGCTTTTAAGCGAGAAGTCGATTCCAGCAAGATTTATCGTGAAGGCATTACCAAAATTACGGATGTCGATATTGCCAATGCCAAAGAACTTGGTTTTGTCATTAAGCTAATCGGCTGGGCAGAAATGAGCGATGATGATCGCTTGGATATTCGGGTCCATCCCATGCTCATCCCCGTTAAACATCCGCTTGCCAACATCCATAATGAATTTAACGCTGTCTTTGTTAAAGGCGATGCCGTTGATGATGTCATGTTTTACGGACGTGGTGCCGGTGAAATGCCTACAGCCAGCGCGGTTGGTGGCGATATTTTAGCCATTGCTTCCGGTTTATTGAAAAATAATGACCCCATTCCTTCGATGGTGATTGAGCCCGCAGATCCCGCGGTATTAAAACCCATGTCAGAAACACTGAATCGCTACTATTTAAGGCTTAACACCCACGATCGCCCCAAGGTCATCGGTCACTTGGGCCTTGCTTGTGGAGAAGCCGGTGTTTCTCTGGAAGCGGTAATGCAAAAATGTACAAACTCTGATGGAACCGCTTCCATCATTTTAGTAACCCATGAAGTCAGCGAGGCCGCGATGATGCAGGCCGTTGAAACTATTCGGCAATTAGAAAGTACGGCCGATGTCGCCTGTTTATTGAGGATTTTTTAAAATGGCTGGAATATTAGAACGCTACCGTCAACACTATGACTTCGCTGATGACTTTCCGATCGTTTCACTGGAAGAAGGCAATACGCCTTTAGTTCCCGCTCCGCGTATCGCGGAAGAAGTTTGCCGCAGAAGCGGCCGCAAAGGCATTCGTGTCTTCTTAAAATATGAGGGTGCAAACCCCACCGGTTCTTTTAAAGATCGGGGCATGACCTATGCCGTGTCCCAGGCAAAAGCGGCGGGACATACGCACATTATTTGTGCGAGTACGGGCAACACCAGTGCTGCTGCCGCTGCCTACGGTGCTCGTGCAGGACTGAAAACACTGGTTATTTTACCGAGTGGAAAAGTAGCCATGGGTAAACTATCGCAGGCGGTCCTGTATGGCGCTGATATCGTTGAAATTGATGGCAATTTTGACCAAGCCTTGGAAATTGTTCGCCAGATGGGTGATACGGGTAAAGTCTGTGTCGTTAACTCAATCAACGAATACCGTCCTCAAGGGCAAAAATCTGCCGCGTTTGAAGTCTGTGACACCTTAGGCGAAGCTCCCGACGAGCTCTTTATTCCGGTCGGAAACGCCGGTAATATCACGGCTTATTGGCTCGGATTTAAAGAATACAGTGACAAAGGCATCACCAAAAAACGACCCCGCATGCACGGGTATGAAGCTCAAGGGGCGGCAGCCATTGTGTACGGAAAAGTCGTCGAAAACCCTGAAACCATTGCAACGGCTATTCGCATCGGTAATCCCGCAAGCTGGGAAACCGCTTTAATCGCGGAAAAAGAATCCGGTGGTCAAATTGACTATGCCAGCGACGAACAAATTATTGCAGCCTACACGCTGCTAGCTTCCGCGGAAGGTGTTCTATGTGAACCCTCAAGCGCAACCAGTGTTGCAGGATTATTAAAAGCTGCGGAAACCGGTTACGACTTAAAAGACAACTCTACTATTGTCTGCGTATTAACCGGGAATGGGTTAAAAGATCCGGACAGTGCCTTAGCGTATGGAAAACCGAAACGCGCTCAACTGCCTGCAAGCTTTGACAAAGTCGCTGAATTTTTTGCGTTATAGGCATCCATGTCCATAACACCCGATTCGGTCACAGTAAAAGTACCCGCAACCATTGCCAATATGGGGCCTGGTTTTGACAGCTTCGGTATGGCTGTCGCTTTGCATAACCAGTTTACGTTTGCGCTTTCTACAAAAGATGAACTGATACTAAACGATTCGCAACAAGCTCATCCTGAGCTCGTTGCTATGGCGCGGGATGTTTCAAACAACTCATCTAACCAATTACTCTGGCAAGCCTTGGATACTGTTTATAATGCCTGTGGACAAACCAGGCCTCCTATTGCCATTTCAATGCAGTGCAAAGTGCCTATGTCCAGAGGCTTAGGAAGCAGCTCAACCGCAATTATTGCCGCTCTGGTTGCTGCAAATTCATTTTGCAATACAGCGTTAAGCCAAAATGCCTTGCTTGAACTGGCTATTCAGCTGGAGCACCATCCGGACAACGTTGCACCGGCACTTCTCGGAGGTGTTGTCCTTTACGATACACAGGCTTACAAACTACCATGGCCCAATCACTGGCGAGTTTTAACCATTAGCCCTTCCTATCCCGTGTCAACGAAGGAAGCAAGAACAATCTTGCCGGCTCAAGTTTCAATGGCAGATTCCATATTCAACCTTCGCAAGGCAAGCTTACTGACTTACGCCTTATTGCAAGCGGATGAAAAGGCATTCCAAAAAGCTTTGGCTGATCGCCTTCATCAACCTTATAGAAATCAACTCATCCCTGAATACAAGGCGTTACAAGCCGGTGTGCTTGAGGCAGGTGCTTACGGGTTTATTATTAGTGGTTCCGGTCCAACGATGGCTTGCTTCTATCCCAGTGAACTGAAAGACTCTCTGCTACAAACATTGAATGGGGTTATTAAGGATTTACGGGTTTCTTTTGAATGTCATTCACTCTCAGTAGACTCCTTAGGGGCAACAGTTATTGCTTAGATGTGAGAAGCCCTGAGATAAGAAAGCGGGTGTATCTCATAATGAAGGCATCGCCTCACTAGATCGGGGTGAAGGAAGGAACGAACGGCTCGGCCTTCATACGACTTATCCATCAAAAAATCCACAGAAAGGACGTTATGTTAGACTAAAAACCATATTTGAAAGGACGGATACACTGAAACGAATTAATACCTACCTGTTCAAATAACTCCGATGCTTTTCCATAATTACCTTTTCTATGTTTATACAAAAATGCATTATAAGTTCCTTCAGCCCACCCCGGACAAGCATTTCTGAAATCGTTAACCGAAAAAGGTTCTATAAGCCTGCCTGATCTGACCGCTGTTACTATGTCTCTATATACTCTATGCGCCATGATTACATCCTTGATTTATTAAACAATTATTTTATATATAAAATATATAGCTAATTCCGACAAGGCTACGGAAACAATAAGTAACACTATACCTATAGTGTTATTGGTTAGGTGCATTTTTCGGCTTCGGCAAACTGTCCAGAACGTGAAATCAACCCTTGTGCAGGACTGATCTTGGAAGTATGGTAACGGTTATATAATCATCGTTTTAAGGGGGATTTATGCCTTCAACAGATGATTTTAACCAGACAGCAAGTATCAATAAATGTGGCTGTGAGTATTTTCTGGTCTGCCGATGCAGAGATGATAGCGATAAGGTTGTAGGGTATGGAGTAAGCCGAAAATCTATAGATTATAAAGCTGAAATAATTTGCAAAACAATTCCTCCCATAATCAATGAAATTAAATCAGGAGTATATTACTGCGCAACTGATGCAAATGGGAAAAATCCCGTTACTATTGAGACAATGGATTTGGAAGGCACTGTAACCCTTAGAGGACACAATGATGGGAGGATTCCCAATAATCTATCCCATTTACCTGATTGTCCTGAAGGTATTTGCTCTAACTGCCAATAAGAGCATTTGACCTTATTTGTAATTCTGTTTCTGCTGCTTAACAAGCTAATTTTTGACGCTGTTAGCATACCACGATTTCCCGCAATCCTCGCTTTTCTGCGTTCCACTGCTCAATCTGATTCAAAATGGATAGATCACGCCTCACTAGAGGTTACAGCGATTTACGCAAACGCTCTGGGAGAGGAAGAACGCAATATCGCCGCCAGAATGTGGGGATAGATGGGACAACAAGGCAGATAGATAAGTCGTGATTGAATTCTTAACACAATCGAAGAAAGCCAAATCCTGACTATTTGAAGGTTTAACTTTCAATTTGTCAGAAAAGGCCTGTAATCGTCTGTATGAGAACAAAAAGACACGCATCAGAGGCTCTATTGGAGCTGGCAAAAGGATTTCCGATCTTATCCGCCTCAATACCTATTGCTACTCAGTAGGGCGAAGTTCGCTGGCATAACAAAACCAGCCCACAGCAGCGATTAAAGCGAAAAGGCCTAAAATCATAATCATAATCCTGGCTCCCTGTACTGTGCATAAGTATATAAAAACGAAATAATTTAGATAATTGCCTGATATTCTATTCTTATTCTTCAGTAGGGCGGAGTTCGCTGGCATAACAAAACCAGGCCACAGCGGCGATTAATGCGAAAAGGCCTAAAATCAAAATCATCGTGTCAGACTCCCTTTACTGTGTATAAGTATATAAAAACGAAATATCTTGGATAATTGCCTTATTTCCCTTTTATTTACAAATGAGTAATTAAAAAGTCCGTGCTTCACTGGTTCTTAAATCCATCAATCAGAAGTCAGATATGGGAAAAGGGCAGAAGGGTTCTCTTCTATTTCCGGTGCTGAATAATAAAGGTACGGACTTATTTGTACCCAACTAAGCAATTTGTCCCCATAGAATGTTTTTATATAAATAGTGGAAAGTTCATATTGAGTGGAATAGAGAAGAGTAGGATTGAGGGAGTATCAGAATTATGGCAAGCACAGCAAAACGCGCTTTAGGGCAAGCTAAACTGTTGGTAATCGAAAGTACTGCACGTCCTGTAATGACGGTTGCTAAACCCGGCTTCGATTTGGAAGCATTGGCAGCAAGCATGCTTTCGCCCGAAGTAATGGCAATGTTGCAAAACGCCCCTGCAGATGTAGAAGGCTTCGGTATCTAGTTGGCTACGGTATGCAATCCCTATAGGAACATTGTTGTTCCTATCTACCTGTAACAGTTTCATTAAGATTGTGTCCCAAAACCAACAATGGACCTCTGTGTCTTATACAATATATATGCGAACTGCCTCAGAAGCTTCTATTTTCTGGGGCAGTTCCGTTTTTATGGTTCTTATGTAAATAAAAATAAACATTTTAACGTGTCACTAACATCAGAATCGCAAACCTTGTTTTTATGCAATCACAGAGAGATTAAAACAAACTAATAAAATACACAGTTCAGCCAATCGAGAACTGGTATTATAGAGAGAGCACAAGGAGAGAGATTATGGTCACAGGACCAA
>Ga0105239_10001963_pt1 | contig 26754 bp, 27 predicted proteins | sample KBSC44metaG_FD_92761 | JGI IMG/M metagenome (GOLD analysis project Ga0105239, IMG submission 92761) | Corn rhizosphere microbial communities from Kellogg Biological Station, Michigan, USA - KBS C4-4 metaG | ecosystem: Host-associated > Plants > Roots > Rhizosphere > Soil | place: Michigan, USA...
GCTTCAGCTCTAATGAGATATTGTTCTGCAAGTCGTAATACCGTTTCGTATTCCGTCACTGGTGAGTTTAACTTTGCACTTTTATACTTGAATGGAAATCTATAAACTCCAGTACCTGAAGATGATGTTACAGTCACGCTTTTTACCCAATTCGTTTTTCTTTGATCGTTCGATTCAAATGCGTTAAATACATGATCACTTAAATAGACCGGGTAACCTGATGAACTGGAATTGCTAGTTGGCCCGCTGGAAGGTAAAATAAATACCCTCGCATCTTCAGTATTCCATCCGGAATTAACCGGTTGCAACTGCCATATGGATTCCCTACTGTTTTTTAAGAAAACACCGTTTAAACTATCCAATCCGAATAATCCTGAATTATTGATTACGGTCGAGGCTTCCTGTTCCGCATGCAGCCAGTCTTTTTTATATAAATAGGCTCGGGCCAATAATGCGTTCGCAGCCCACCTGGTTGGCCGCAAACGTTCAATGGAGGGGGTTTTTGCATCCGCCGAAACAAAACGATCAATTAATAGATTTTTGGCCTCTTTTAAATCATTTATAATTTGCCCATACACTGAATCCTGATTGGTTCTTTTAAGGTTCTGATTGATTCGGTAATCACTTGAAAGCACTAAAGGAAGGTCTCCGTACAAATTAACCAGGTAGAAATAAAAAAAGGCTCTCAAAAACTTTCCTTCTCCAATCAATTGTTGTCTTATTGCTGGTGTCAATGCTGAAGATGCCTCTAACCTTTCCAATGCAAGGTTTACTGTATATAAATCTCTATAGATAGATGTCCAAATTGCAAGACCAGGGGAGACTGTATTTCCAGGACTTATTTTATTTATATAGTACTGGCCTAAGTTAACATTTGAGTTTGCGGCACCACCGAACAATACCAATTCATCAGCTGATAAACCGGCAACGATAGAAACACTATTTATTGAAGAACCATACAACAGTGGCGAACTGGATATTTCTGTATAAATGCCGGTAAAAACTGAAGCGGCGGTATTATCATTCTTATAAACATTATCGCTCGTAAGAGAGGATGTGGGTGCTGGAACTTCCACTAATTTTTTACAGGATGTTTGAAGCAATAATAATACGACAAGAGCCGAAATTACCTTGCTTGCCACTTTAATTGTACTAAAGGCTAAGCGGTTTCTATTTTTCACGCAATTACTCATTAATGTTAACCTCATTTTTTGTTATAACGATAGTTGTATTCCTGCAGTTATCGTTCTTAATGGTGGCAAAACATTTGCTGAATTCTGTGTTTCAGGGTCCAAACCATTATACTTTGTGAATGTGTACAAATTCTGACCTTGGACGTAAACCTTAATATCTTTGAATGGTGTTTGTTTTTTAAAGTCAACTGGAAGCTGCCAGGAAAGAGATACATTTTTCAATCGAATAAAGGATGCATCACTGTAGATTAAATCACTTGTTTGAACATAATCAAAGTTCCCGGCTAATTTATAGTTCTGATTGTACTTTGGATAGGCTGCTACATCCCCAGGCTTTTGCCAGCGATTTAAAACATCAATAGGCTGGTTTGAGCCAGCGCCTACACTACTAAAAGAACCAGGGATGTAATTAGATAAATATTTTACACCATTAGGGCGTTTTACATATTGCAATAAGAAATCCAATTGCAGGCCATTGTAGCTAATGCTGTTTTGAAGTCCACCGAAAAACTTTGATGCCAAATTGATTAATATATTTCTATCCGTTACTGGATCGGGACTATATGTGGGATTTCCATGAATGTCTTCAAACTGATAAATGCCTGAGATCGGATCAACGCCTAAACAATGATAAACGAAATTTGAAGTGAATGGATGACCAACCAGGTTTTCTAAAAATGGAGAAACCCCTTTACTTATTTTGAGTAAAGTATTTTCATTTTTGCTGAAATTGAAAATAGTGGTCCAGCGGAAATTTTTCTTTGCAAGGTTTACTGTTCGCAACTCCAATTCAATTCCCCTATTCTGCAGCAGGGCATCGAGGTTTTTATTGATTGACGTAAACCCAGTTATAGATGGTAGGGTATAACTTACAATTTGATTTGAAGACCTATTTCGATAAAATGCTGCTTCAAAAATAATCCTGTCATTAAACCAACCTAATGATAATCCTAGTTCCAACTTTCTTGTTTCTTCCCAGGCTAAGTCAGGAGTCAAAATATTATTGGGAAGCAGACCTGTAGCGCCCTGGTATGGCACTCCAATACCTATTAGGGTAGTATATAAGTCAAGATAGGAGTAGTCCCCAATCTGATCATTTCCTGTAATTCCATAACTACCTCTCAGTTTTCCATAACTTAATTGGGGGAGGAATTTTTTAATGAATTTTTCATTTGAAAAAATCCAAGCGGCTCCGCCAGCACCAAAATTGTGGAACCGGTTAGCAGGGCCGAAGCGGCTGCTGCCGTCCCTGCGCCCACTGAGATTAATTAAATATTTATTTTTCCAATTGTAGTTTAACCTTCCAAAGCCAGCATTGTATTTATACAATGAGTTTATCGTAATGCCTGATAAAATAGTAGTAGCAGACTTAATATCTTCCATGATCTCATCACTGCTAAATCCATAAGCCGTTAAGGTTTGGCCGACACTTTTATTTTGTTGTAGTGTGAACCCTACCAAAGCTGAAAGATTTCCTTCGGAAATTTTCCGGTTGTAAACCAGCTGAGGTTCTACAATCCAGGATTGTATATTATTGTTGCCAAAGTATGCGTACCTCTGCGCATATGACCATGTAGAAGGGTCTACTGTGGCGAAAGGAAGCGCAGAATACTGATTCATTTGGAGATTATTAAAACCTAAGCTGGTTTTGATTTGCAAGCCATGTAAGACCTCATAATTTAATAGTGCATTGGCTATTAGGTTGTTTGTCTTTAAACTATATTTTGAAAACCTGGTTGCAGCTGGATTACCATTTAGCCCCGGCCATGAACTGACTCCTTGTTGATTCTGTTCCCAGTTAATCGTTCCATCCGGGTTATACATGGCAGGAGCATCCGGTGGAAGCTGCATGGCCATTTGAGTAAAATTGTATGCACCCAATCGGTTATTGTCAACAGTATAAACACCGGAAAAATTAAAGTTGAATTTTTTGTCCAGCGAGATATTCGAAACATTGATATGAGCCGCCCCTTTTTGATCATTCATAGAACCAGGGAAAACAGTAGTCTCCTTATGATAGGTTCCTCCAAATAAATATTGAGTGTTGGCATTCCCACCAGATAGAGTTCCTTGTAAATCCGTATACTTGGCAGTTCCTCCCATTAGTTCTTTTTGCCAATCGGTATATCGGGTAGTATCCCATAACGTCAGATCATAATCGACTTTTGGATCGGGAACCGCGCCATCATTTTTAAAAGCTTCATACCGCATGTCAAGATATTGCCTGGTATTTAGAAGTTCCAATTTTCTGGCCACTTGGGCGAAGCCTGTTTGCATATTTACATCCAGTTTGGTTGCCCCTGCCTTCCCTTTTTTTGTGGTAATTAAAACTACGCCATTGGCGCCACGGGAGCCGTATATGGCGGTCGCGTCCGCGTCCTTCAATACATCGATGGATTCAATGTCATTAGGGTTAATAAAGGAAAATGGACTTCCGAGGCCGGCATCGTTTAAAAGGTTGGCGCCAGAATAACCACGGAGCGTTGTGGAGGTGTACGGAACGCCGTCCACGATGTATAGGGGGTCAGTTCCCTTACTTATGCTGTTAGCGCCTCGTATTTGTACCCTGACGCCCCCACCGGCTATTCCAGATGTTTGGCTGATCTCCATTCCGGGGATCCGGCCCTGCAGGGCCAGGAGCGGGTTGCCGACCGGCTGTTTCTCGATGTCGGTTGACTTGACGCTACTTACGTTGCCTGTGTTCAGGCGTTTGGTCGTCTGACCGTAGGCGATCACCTGCAGCTCGTCAAGGCTGGTGACCTTAATCTGTAGCGTGCTGGTAATGTAGCTGCGGCCGCTCAGGTTGATCAGCTGCTCTTCATAGCCGATACAGGTGATTTGGAGCACAGAGGTTTCGCTAACGTCGTTGATCTGAAATTCACCGCTGGAATTAGTAACGGCCGATTTGTTCGTCCCTCTCACGCTCACCGTGGCGCCACCTATAGGTTCGCCTTTGGGATTGGTGATCTTGCCCTTTATAGTAATCGGGGGTGACCCGCCCAAGTCGTTCGATTCATTTTTTTTTGAATCAATGGTGATGATTTTACCTGAAATGCTGTAGGTTAACGGCTGATTTTTAAAACAAATGTCCAATACATCTTTTAAGCTGGCATTTTTTACATCCACATCGACAGGCTTGGAATCTTTTATTAGCTCCTGCGATACCAGGAAATTATAGCCGGTTTGTTTTTGAATGGCTGTGAATATTTTTATCAGGCTGGCAGCTTTCTCCTTAATGGTGATCCTTTCCTGGGCACTGGTGAAGGCAGATACCTGCAGGCATCCCACGAGTAGTATAATGGCTGTTATTTTCATGATACGCACCGCTTTGCGGTTCAGAATCCCAATGAGCTTTTCAAGGGTTAGTTTTGGGACAATAAAATCTATTTTGCAAGACCTGAAAACTTGCATAATTTCAATTTGAGGTTATAGTATTAAACTCGCCGTTTTTTATGGTAACCTTTATGCCGGTGGGTCGGACAAGGACGCACCGGTTTTTTTATGGTTCACCAATGGATTTGCTTAATGGTTATTTTTCAAACATAGCCCGTATGGTGTGATGGCTTTTTTGAGGATTGGATTTTAAATCGCCTGTTCCAGGCCATTCCAGCGTTGCCGAAACAGCCATGGAAAGGCAGAAAATAAACACATGAGAAAAACATATGCTTAATCGGGTAGCAACTCCCTTATCTTAATTCCTTCTTATTTCTCTTTCATTTATATCCAGCTTCAGGTTCACATAACCCCTCACGGATCTGAGCGCATCGGCCAACTGACAATCAACTGTATTGATCGACACCTTCAACTTTAATGCTATTTCCTTTCTGCCAAGTCCTAGATGGTGATATTGAAATACTGCCTTTTGCTTGTTAGGCAACCTCTTTTCAGCTTCGCCAATAATTCTTATTACTTCTGTTACTATAATGCGGTCGTGGTTATAAGAGTCTTCCAACTTTTTCAAATACTGTTTTCGGAATGGATTAACCCTTGACTCTTTTTTGTACGCATTCAGGTACAAGTTCCGCGTTACCATGAACAAATAACTGCTCCAATCTCCCTGACTTACCAAACTATCCTTTCGATTCCAAATCCTTATAAAAACCTCCTGTGCAAGATCCTGAGCTTCTACATCAGATCGCGTAAAAACAAAGGCATATTGTTTCACTTTTCCATAGTATGACCTATACAATTCCTCAAATTCTTCCTCTCCAATAATTGCCGCTTCATACTTTGATGTAATCCGGCACTGATTATCATTTGGCACCATAGGGCAGAGGTTTATGGCATTACAATAATTTCATTTCCTTGTACTGTAAAATGAACATTATTCATCTCCAACGCCTTTAATACATCATTTAGTGGCTGATCTCTTCCAATGATACCAATTAACTGTTTATCGGGAATTTGACCTTTGTACGTCACCTTGACATTATACCATCGTTCCAGTTGGTGCATGACCACAGGCAGTTCATCATTCCTGAAAACAAACAATCCATTCTTCCATGATGTTACCTTTTCTATGTCGGCATCGCGTTCTACCCGGATTGTTCCGTCATTTTTATACTGCGCTTGCTCACCAGGTACAATAATGGTCGAATGTCCGGCGCCTGATACCTGCACCTTGCCTTCCAACAGTGTTGTCTTCACATCACCTTCATTCGCATATCCATTAACATTAAATATGGTGCCCAATACTTTTATTTCTGAACTGCCAACCTTTGTGATAAAGGGTTTTTCGGGATTCTTGGCGACTTCTAAAAAGGCCTCGCCGGTTATTTCTATTCTTCTTTCGCCACCAGTGAAGGCGACAGGAAAACGTATACTGGAACCTGCATTCAACCAAACCTTACTACCGTCCGATAGTGTCAGCTGGTAGGTCTCCCCGTTTGCTGTAGCCAGCGTATTGAATACAGGCGCTTCTGAAGCAGTTTCTTTTCGCTCGTACCTTAATTTCCCATCATCATTCACTACATCGGTACTTCCCTGGCTGGTCAGCCTTCCATTGGCCGCCTTATCTAAAAAAATGGTCCTTCCGTCAGCAAGTATTAACCGGGCCTTGTATTTTCCCGGTTCTATGCTGGCTGGTTGAATTGCCAGCTTTTCTTCGTCTGGTTTTTCAACTGAGGATATCTTACGATTCATGAACCAATAACCCGTCGTTGCTATAATTCCGATCACTGCTGCAGCAACCAGGTACTTCTTAATTGATGAATTTTTTGTCGCCCTGGTAATGGGTATCACTCCAAATTTTCGCTCCAGCTTTTTGCGGCTTATTTCTGTTTGGCCTGCCAGCCTTTCAATAATCTCCAGCTCATTGATGATCGATTGCTGTTGATTAATGGAATTCCAAATCTCCCGGTTATTACCTTTCCCGATCCATTCATCCCACATGGCCTGTTCCTCCTTATTAAAATCGGGAAACTTTCCCATAAGCCTGGCTATAGCAATATGTTCTTCCTGCATCCGCCTGGTTTTATAATTCAAAAATTCAAACTTGTTGCCTTGTTCATCCGCCATCCTTGATAAATCTCAATTCCCTGTTCACAAATTCGTAAACATAACTTAACAAAATAGTAACCCTATATTATAAAGGACGCAATAGGTGTTCGTGTGCTTAAAAAAATTTCAACTTTTTTTCAAAAAAAATAAAGGGAGAGGAATATTACCAGCATTTCCTTGTGGCGCACCACTATACGGATCTTCTGCAGCGCATTGGTGACATGCGACCGTACTGCGCTTTCTGAGAGTTTTAGCTTTTCTGCAATTTGCTGATAGGAATAATCTTTATAAAAACGGAGTTTAAATACTTTCTTACACTGCCTCGGTAATTTGTTGACCTCGCGGTATACAATTTCCAGGAGGTTCGCCTGATAGTCTAGCGTATCAAAGAATTTTTCTTCTTCAATGATCGATTCGGATTGCTGATTGACAATGTAATTTTTCTGTGCGGTTTGACTTCTTAGATAGGAGATGCAGGCATTTCTCGTGATGGTGTATAAAAACAATTTTATGCCCTCGTAATTTTCAAACTCCGTTCTGCGATCATAGAATTTTGCGAATGCTTCCAGGGTGATGTCTTCCGCTTCAGTTTCATCGTTGATGATTCTTGAAGCATACCGCCACAAATGCGGGAATAGGGTAGTAAACACCATATCAAATACCCTGTCGTCCCCCTTTTTTAGCCCCTGTATTATTTCCAGTTTATCCATTAAGATCTCCTTTGTAAGATCGCAGCATTTCGATGGGTAATTAAATTTACTCGTAAAATACTTTACATAGCAATGCAATCGTACAGACACTCCCTATCTATACGTATTCAACTACAAAATCATAGGATGGTTTGTAGTTATGTCACATCAGAGAATGGTAAATGGAGGATGAAGGCAACAGTGGTTAAGTAACAATAAAGATAATTTCCTTTATCGTTAGATGCAAAATTTATTCCTCTGAGTTATCCATATTTCTCTGAGTTTTTTTAAAGGACTCTATGGAAGCCTTAAAAACTCCGGTTTCGCCACTTATCTTCTTTTAAATTGGCTTAATTGGCAGGAAGAAGGCGAGAGTGCATATTCCACGCCACTTGAATCCAGGGGCGGATTCGGGTTTTAAATCGCTATAGATCGTATTATTTGTGAGGGTCTTTATAGCCTTTTACAATCTGTTTGCCGCAGTGGTTCGCTCGCCACCTGCGGTCTGCCGGTACCTGGTTTAAAAGAGATATAGTACCCAATGCCCCGTTTTGAAGAGGCAAAGGGTACTAATTTTTAAATAGCTGGTTTTTCATCATGATAAGTTCAGCTATGGCTTAGGGGTTATATTTAAATCTGTAATTCATGCTCCTGCCACGTCCAGTAATTCCCAATCCCTCTGCCGGTTACGGCGCACAATTCTCTTAACTTAAAACCGTCAGAATTCAACATGCCAGGCCAATACTTACGGCTTCGTCTGGATCATCATAAGTTCAAAATATTCTTTGCCTGATGTCGTTAACACTCCAAAGTAGTTTGACAGTTTGGCCGCAAAAACACCTTGCCGTTTCATGCCGGCGTACACTCAGCTTTAATTATTGGGGGATCTCAATTGTTTGGGGGAAAATCGGATGCGGATCTAAAAACGGTGCAATAAATTTAATTAATATAATTATCAATACCTGAACTTTCAGCTTTGTTTTGAAAATAATCTATACGGTTTCCTCCCTATTTCGATAGGTGGAATCTCGTATAGCTTACTTGCCGCAAACATATCTGCTGTAACTAAATATTCCTCCAACTCATTCATTTTATTAATAACCGCTTCTTCGTTTGGATAGTATTGCCACTGTAATCGAAGGCAGCTCTTTAAGTGCTCCACAAAATGAGCATTGAATGTAAAACGCCGGTGGATCATTTCTGTAAATGTTCGCGGATACAAAAACCTGAAGTTGGCTTTCCCTTCGTACCACTGCAGATTTTTTCGTTCAATTGTTGGAATCAGGTCAAAAGCATTGACATGGTAATCAAATTTCATTTCCGCAATCTTGATCAGAATATAGGGGATGTGATCTCTTTGGTACAGCCCATATTCAATCTTCCCATACCGGAACAGCTGCTTTGTTTTTTTATCGAATTTTATATCGACATCAATTATATCCAGCTGGCCATTATTTAACCGGATTGCAATATCATTTTTTCTTAAATCATGATTCAGCCCCGGCATTTTTCTTTCTTTTTTTTGCATGTTCACTTGAATTTTAGGTATAAGTAATAACCGCAATTAAGAAACATTTTTTGAGCTGATCATCATAAAGGATAGTTCATCCTCAGATAGTTATGAACCTGAATTTATTTTGTTAGAATTCCTGCTTAAGAAAGTACAATCGGTACCCAGGTTTCTCAATTAAATTCAGTAAGGGCTTACTCTTTTATTCGTTATGAGTCGTAAAACAACCTTACAGAATTTTGAAAATAATCTTGCTTTTAATCCTTCATTTTCAAAGGATTAATATTGTCCGTTTTACGGAACATTTTTAACCAAGGCTGTATAAACGGTAATAAGGATGTCAGATCTTACTGGTGTCGATTCGGGCCGGTTTATTCTTGATATTTGTCAATTTCAAATTAGGTGGTGTAAAAATACCCATAAGTGGTATATGTAATATTTAATATTAAACATACCTTAGCCTTGGTTTTTCATAGGATATTGGATTTTAAAAATCGGCTGGATGTCTATCCCGGCCTTTTTTATTTTATTTCGGGTGCCATCCCTATTTTCCACCGTCCTGAAACCTCACCCGACCTTCACTGTTCGATTCTTTCTTAAGGTTTTGTTCTGTATAGCTTTTTTCCCCACTTTCACTTTTGTTTCCAGCATACTGATGCTATAACAAATTGCTTACAGCATTATTTTTCCCTTTTGCTTTTTATCTTTCCTTTTTCAAATAAACATTACCGGTAGCGATATTATCTTTAGGGCTGCTTACATTCAATTCTCTTGTTTTAATTTTTTTTGGTTACCTGGGATCTGATTCCAGTTTTAATAAAGATGGGTTGCATTATTTTTCCTAAATGTTATAATCCTTACTTGCAAGGCCAGGAAGAACCTTTTTCATTCAGAGACGATTTGGACAATTTAGAAAGCCCGGTTTTCTTTTTTCCAGGTATAAGATTACATAAGCCCGAACATGATGAGGACATTTTACGATCAGGGTTTAACCGCTTATTTTGAAGATGTAATTTTTAATTAACAGGAACTAATAGTAGGGTGGGGATCGTCAGGGTTGTTGCAATTATTCGGCGTCCCTTGCGACGCTCCGTTCATGGTCCCGATCTCTATGCAAAACAGAATCATCCCAAAAAAATTATATCAACTGAATGGGTAACCAGTGACTACCTATTCGGCATCGACTCAATCAGGAGTGAATATGATCGTCATCACCTGTTTTTTTGTATCAATCCTAAAGAGCTTTACATCGTGTGCAATTGGCATAAATATTTGCTTGTCCTCTGGCAACGTAATATCTAATGCTATGGCGACACTATTACTCGGAAGTTCTTTGCTTAATGTACAGTTGCACCCAAATTCCCTTTCAAAATAGCTGGCGATATCATCAAGTTCTTTTTCAATCTCAGCAGAAATATCTGTAACAGTAAAACGCATAAAATGAAAGTTTCGGCAAAAGAATTTCAATTGAAAAAATGAATCTAACCGTAGTAACTGAATTCAGGTCCTTCAGTTGAAGCTTACTTATTTGTGTGCTTAATTTATTCCATTCTGCCTGGTTTGCTTCAAAACTGACTTCTCCTTTTTCATACCGCTGTTGCAGTTGAATTTATTCAGCATTAGCTGGCTTTTCAGGGTGTTGACTATTTATGGCTGTTGCTTGTCCTTCCCTTTGCATCAATGCCTCTGTCATCCCATTTCTAACAGCTGCCTTTACAACTAAATAAATTCCCAACAAGACGATACCTAATCTTACGATTTCAAGAACAAGCGTTACTGTTATCATATCTGTATTTCTGTATTGCGATTAAAGAAAACGTACTGTAATCAAAGTTGATGGATTCTAAAGTAATGAAAAAATTTATATGTACAATATGTTGCATTTTTATCAGCGGTTGACCGATGTTGCCTTCGCGTTACTTTAATTTTCTATTTTAAGAATGCACTCAGCCATGGAAGATCCATGATGAATAACCTGGATAGCAATTGCATCCATTCTTCCAGGACGAGCTGGCCAGCTCAATGAGAATCACCATAATTCCTCCCTGCATACCTGGCATGTTCCCTCAATAATTCACCAGCGTTCAATGACCCAACATCAGCGAGGATCATGCACTATTCTGCCGCCTCATTCGCCGGCACTCCCGGTATATGTCCTGCCATACTTTAGGATATAGCAAAAGGGGAAAGAAGTTTGGTAAATGGTTGTAAATCAATGTATTAACTTGTTTTGGGCGGTGTTTATAATTATCTTTGAAGAGAATTAAACATCAAATAAACCACTCAAAAACAGTAAGTTATGTCAAACACAGTCGCAACCACAGCAACCACCCTTACCCCCAATGTACCCGTAGTAGTTGTACCTGACAAAATCTATGAAATCGCTGCCCTTATCAAAAAAGACTGGAAGAAGGTGAACTACGCAGCCGTCCCTTACCTGAATGCCATGTTTTCACTGACCACCGTAGAGGATAATTACATTAACGAAAGCGGTCGCTCCATAATCCTCACGTTCCTCGGTAACGCCCGCTCATGGACTGGCGATACAGCAAAAGCAGTTAAAAAGAAATTGAACAGCATGGTTAAATAGGAAAGGTGATGATGGCAACAAGGAGGCACCAACTCCCCGGTGCCTTCCTTTTAAATCCCCTGTAAGCCTCATTGCATTCACCAATTCAAAATAGATAAATGGAAAAGATATTCTTTCAATATAGCCCCGGTACAAACACCATACGCTTAATGCCCCATAACTACAATGTTTTGTATAGCCACGCCGGTCGCTGGTTATTGGATATTGACCTGCAAATCGCCCTGACATTGGCAACCGCCATATTCCAGCTTATGCACCAATGGGAGCAAGTTTGGGAACGCGATACAGAGAAACTCATTGAACGCCTGAACGCGATCATACCCGGTCAACCAACCGAATCTATAGAAGCCTCTAAAAACCAATTCCAGTTTATCCCTGCTATCGTTTGGGCCGAATGGGATGCCACGATGATAACATTCTTTGGCGCATCAGGACACTACTGCCATTTCGGTAACGCCTTTTACTTTTTTTGGGATGGTGGCCATGTTGCAACCAGTACAAAAATCATTCAGTGGAACCGTAACGCCCGATTGCCATACGGCTATAAAAAAGCAGTTGAAGAAATTTTTAATACACAGTTAGACGCACTCAATCAATAACACCTTAGTCAATTCATCATGCATAAAATAGCAGCCGCATATTGGCAAAACCTTAAACCTTTTGAAAGAGAATATGTGCAACAGAGAGCTGATATAGACGGCATTCAAACACTGAAACTGATTATCAATACTGCCCGCCGGTTATACCCTCAGTATATAAAAATTTATGGGAAGGGTTTTATCGAACTACCAAACGGTGAAAAACGTGTATGGTCAGGTAGCGATTCCCGCAAGTTTTACAAAATAGTTAATGACAGTATTGTATTCGATGAATAATTACTCAGGACATTTTTACAAATTAATCAACAACACCTTAATCAATTAAATATGGAATCCTTAATTACTGCAAGTATTGGGCTATTTGAAAACGATGATAAATTTTATGTTCAGATCATATCAGCAGACGAGTATAATTTTTATTTCTGTGAAGTCACAAAAGAGGATGCAGAACTTATTTCTGATAAAGAAGGCGTCAAGATTGAAAGAACATTCGACCTGCCTTTTGGGGCAATACTCGAAGCCCCCGCCAATCATCCGCTAAAGTTGCTGGTCAATGGAATAAAGTCCTTTTTCAAAAAGGGATATTCAATGAACCGCCAGTCCTTTCAAAAGTTTTTGGCAACAAAGAGAACGGTAACACCAGAAGCCTATACCAAATTAATCAGTGCTGAATTCTTCCCAGATTTATATGAAGGGGTTGAAGCTATCCTGCTCTACCATCATCGTACCCCCATTTATCAATTAGCCAAAGGGGAAGTATGGGAATATAACAGCTTCTCGTGTATGACTGAAACATACGGTTACTTCCGGCATGATGAAGAATTGATCGAAAGTGATAACCTGTATGAAGTAGAACAGGAAATGTTTAAGGATTACATAGAATTCTATAAAGACTAATCTATCATTTATTCATTACCCAAACAGTTAACAATGACTACGAATTTTTTTGAGATCATTTATGAGCTTATGTCCGAAGGCATTGATATAAAAATGTCATTGAGGAAAGAAACAGATAATAAACTGGCAGTTTCCTTACTGCCGGTTCATGAAAAATTAGACGATAATGCCAAAGGCCGAATCATTCCCTTTACTACGGTTGCAACGTTTCAGGAGTTTAACGAAGAATTTTTTACCGCCATTCAAAAGGCCATCCCAGTAGCATCCGGTATCCTGTCCAATATGGATGCCTTCCTGAAATCAGCAAAGCAGGCAGAGAAGGATTCTAAGATGCAGGCCCAGCTACGTGAAAAAGAGAAGAAGGAAAAAGAAGAACGGAAAAAGAAGTACGATGCCCAAATGCTCAAAGTAGCTGAACTGGAAAAAAATGAGAAATGGGGAGAGGCCATCGGCGCCATGCCTAATCCCAAAGACTTCCCCGAACAGGCCGATGATATAAAAAAGAAAATAGCAGAAATGAGAGAGAAACACGGCCAACTCAGCTTGCTTTAATCATTCTTTGAACTATAAAACATTTATCCATGCTCATTAATAACGCACTCCAGAGAGTTTTTATCAAGAAAGAAGGAAATGAAGAAACGCCACTTACAGACCCCGATCATAACTGGCCACCAAAAAGGGTACTTACTTTCTATGCTGTCACTTTTCCGGTTTTAACCACAGCACTCATTCAGGGGCCGGATGTACGCGATGATAAAATCTATTTCCTGTTTGTATCGATCATAGGAACAAAAGGGTAAGTATGAAAAAGAGAACAACGGCAAAAATTATCAAACCAATCGACAAAAAGCAATGGAAACTATATCAGCACCTGCAACAATTTACCATCGGGCTGCACGAATTGCGAGACGCGGCAGTAATAAAAAGGGACAAACCCAAGACCTTGCCGGCAGACCAGCTCGATATGGTTTTTTAGACCATGCTTTTCAACCTATTGTCCTGCCAAATTGGGAATTTATCAATGATATGGAAAGGGTAGAAGCAGGTTTTTTCCAATCCCTGCAACACCTTTCTCTTTCCTTCGGAATGGAACTTCCGGATTACCGCGATACGGCTTATCCCTATAACATTTACCTGGCTTATAATGCAGCCAAACGAAAACTGGAAGAAATTAATCCCAGTATCAAACTGCAAATCATTGAAAAGGATGATGATTCTTTTACCCTTGTCACCCTTCAGGTTTTTGACCCCGGCCCCCACCTTTTCTTTATCCCTGTGCGCCCATTAAAACAGCTTCTGAACAATAAGCAGACAGAAGATTTAGGAAAGCTTACCCTGTCGGTATACGCATGGCTGCACCAATGCTGCCATGTGGATTATTACACCAGACCAGACACTTATCTCAATGGGGTAATAGATGGTATCGACAACTGGTTGATGGACACTAAAGAAGAATACACCAGCGAAGAATATCAAGAGAATAAAACCGAACTGCGATCAGCAATCAAAGACGGGAAAAGCCTTTACAAAAGGTTGAACCGCCCCTACCATATTGACCAATGGGAAAAAAGGTTACAGAAGTTTCAGCCGAAAGGGGAAGGTGAAAAATTGCTGCTCGATGCCTGCCAAAGCGCATGGCAGCTATATAAAAATTATCCGGGCCGTTCACCCTTTGATAACCTGAACCCTGAACTTATAGGAGAAATGGATTACGATTATATAGTATCCGCTGACCAATACCTTTCCTTTAGCTGGGAATTAGAAGGATGGCTTTCTGAGCAAATTGACCAATGGGTAAACGCGGATTTTGATTCTGCTTATGTAGACTATCCACGGATTTTCCGAATGTTTGACCAGCCACGGGAAACCTACAAAGACCCGATGGAATTTGAACACAAGTTCTTTAACCTTTTACAAGACCTTATTTACGCAATACACCATATACAATGAGAGACGTAACATCAATATTTACCGAAGTATTCGCACCGCAGTCCTTTGTGGTTTTTAATAGCGAAGGCAACAACAATGAAGCATACGTAGAAGCCTATGACCTGAACGAGAAGGGTAAACCCATAAACGGTCATCCGCTCACCGTACTGGAATCCGCGGCACTTGCAGACAAACTCAATTCCTGCAAAGACCTGCGAAACGATTACCTGATTAGCAAAAGACTACTGCCCGAAAATGTGCTGTACCTGAAACCGGGAAGCGCCGGCTTTGCAGTATGGTATACACCCGCCAAACTGGTAAAACTTTTATTCAGTAATGACCTGAATATTCCTTGTGGTGAAGCATACGTTCCTCCAATGGTTTGGAAGGCCGACAAACGCAGTCTGTTTCTGTATGCGCTCAAAACATCCAAAAGACCCGGAATCAAAACAAACCTTTACTACTCACCCTATTTTAACGTGAAGGCCGATGAAAGTATCTGCATGGGTACAGTGGACGTTGACCACAAAAGGGTGCGCTGCCTTGAAGATTTTATCACCGCATGGGAGACTTATTTTTTTAATTCTTATTTCAGCCATTCAGGTGCCATACAAGCGCCCATTAAAGGAAGCCTGCTCGAATTATGGCAGGAACTGGTGAGCACTAAAAAAAGATTCCCTGTACAACTGCTCAAAAAAAATGGTAAAACCTTAAATGACTTAATCGCATGATCCAGATAACTGAACTTCCAGCCGTACATATCGTACATAATTACCTGATTAATCCTACCAATCCAATTACTCTAAACCTCATTGGCGCGGGCGGAACAGGCAGCCAGGTGCTTTCTACACTTGCCCGGATAAATCAGGCATTGCTTGCCCTCGATCATCCCGGCCTGCAGGTGAACCTTTTTGACAGTGATTGTGTAACCGAAGCCAATTTAGGAAGGCAGCTTTTTTCCCATGCTGAACTGGGCATGAACAAGGCCGTAGCCCTTATCCACAGGTTTAACCGCTTTTATTCCATGAAATGGAAGGCATTCGATTACAATTATTCAAAGGCAAACCTGTACCGGATGGAAAAGGCAAAAGCAGCCAACATCACTATTACCTGCGTGGATTCGCCAGCCGCCCGCTTTGAAATTGCAAACATGCTTTTGCAGGTTAACCGGCAGCAAGACGTAACAAAAGTAAACCAGCCTCTGTACTGGATGGATTTTGGGAACACCCGTTACACAGGTCAGGTACTACTTTCTACCATTGGAAAAATTAAGCAGCCACAATCCCAAAAATTTCAGCCGGTAGATAACCTGCCCTTTGTTACCACTCTATTCAAAGAATTATTACAGCAAGCCTCAGCAGACGATGGCCCTTCCTGCTCATTGGCAGAAGCATTAACCAAACAAGACCTGTTTATCAATTCTTCCCTCGCTAATATAGGCAGCTCCCTGCTTTGGCAAATGTTTACAGAAGGTATGCTGTTTAACAAGGGCTTTTTCCTCAATATCAAAGAATTTATAAGTAACCCCATACCCATAGATTATGCACCGGCCAACAACGGTTCCGATTCCGGAATGAACACCGCTATCGCAGCTTAAAAATTTCACCACCATAAATGATTTACCATGACAAAAACACAACTGAGAAAATTAGAAAACATGCTGACTTCTTTAAATGATACGCTTAAGTATCTGAACAAAGAAAGCCTTGTTATTTGTACAACTTCATTACCAACCCTAAAATCATTTTACAATGACGAAGGGTTGGGACTCACTCCAATGGAAAAATTTGTCGGTAGTGAACTGGTATACCTGTACACTATTAAAAGCGATTTGAAATCTATGATCGAAGAAGAAAAAAACAAACAATCAAAGAAGAAAATCCACAATTAATTTATTCACCTTTTTAAATTTTTTATATGCAACCAAACACACAAAACCTTCCACAGATTACCAGCCAAGAAGCACAGCTCCAATGCCAAAACCTGAATGAAATGATGATACAAGCCATGAAAGTCCACTTATCTAACTTAGGTACCCCAACGGATACAAACGAATTTTTCATAGAGATACCGCCGAATACCTGTATTGTTTCCCATCCCTACCTGGGGGATAAGGTTGAAGTTTCAAAAATTACCTATAGCAAAGAAGGGGACTTTTTGACAATATTTTACCATGACTGGGAGGAAGAATCAGACTTGAATGAACTCAATTTTTCTTCCTTGGAATTGGCAAAAGTCTTATTGCAAATTGAAAAGGCCATTGGGCAGAAGTAAGGTTGGCTGTACCCCAACCCTATGAAAACTTTTTTTCCGAAATTTACCTTTCCGATCCACCATCAAGCCGTAGAATTTTACGGCATACAGTCCTACAGAAAACACACAACTTCTTTTATCATTTTTTCACAATCAACTGTCAGATATGAAACACAGCCACCGCAAACTTGTTCGCAATTGGAACCACATAAAGAAACTATTTTACTACAGAATTATTACGAAAGAAAAAATATTAACTCCCGATACACGGAGAGTGGAATTGCTCATCATCCGGCGCTGTACACCTGATGGAAAACCTGATAATAAAGTTTACCTTTTTGGAAATGTCATCGATGCATTTTTCAAACTTTTCACCAAAAAGGATAACAGTTGGCAGCATACAGCTCTGGGCAGTCATTACAAGGCCCAAAGGGTGAGCATACCTTTCTATATTTCATTACTAAAACCCAACAGCCTTCATGCCATCTGCCGGAATTTTGGTATTCACCATATCAGGCTTGTGAAAATCGGAGAGAGCATCAAAAGTCCTGATCCTGAGTAAAGGATAAGACTGAATACAGCAGAACCCTGGAAAGCTGCCGTTTGCCCCATTTGGAATGGTATATCATGATGGGCAAACGGCAGCTTGTCTCAAACCAGTTTTATACCGAAAGAAACCTGATTATTTTTCCTGATCCGTCCAGCCCGGCTAACAAACAGATAACGGATCTAATAAATAATTTCTTCCCTACCAACCTTCAATATCAACTCCTTCTTATCACTCGCCTCAATCCTGCCAACGATCTGTGCATGAATGCCGAGTTTTTTTCCGGCATCGATCATCAGCCCGGCAGATGCTTCATCGGTAAAAACTTCAAGGCGATGGCCCATGTTAAAGACCTGATACATTTCACGGTTGTTCGAGCTGGATGCTTTTTGTATGAGTTGAAAAATGATGGGTGGTTCAAATAAATTATCCTTAACAATTCTGAAATTAGCGGGCACATATTTCAAGCATTTAGTTTGTCCGCCGCCACTGCAATGGATCAGTCCATGTATGGTTTCAAAAAAGTTTTCAAATAATACTTTCAATAAGGGGGCGTATGTTCGTGTGGGAGAAAGCAGCAGTTTACCAACTACATGTGGCAAACCGCCTACAGTATCGGTCATGCGATGGGTCCCGATATACACAACTTCATCAGCCAGGCCGGTTTCGTATGACTCTTTATATTTTTCTGCGTAGAATTTATTTAAAACATCATGGCGGGCGCTGGTTAGTCCGTTACTGGCGATGCCGCTGTTATATTCGGTTTCGTAAGTGGCTTGTCCGAAACTGCTAAAGCCTACAATTACATCACCGGCCTGTATATTTTCGTTGGTTACCAGTTTATTTTTTGGCCAGCGGGCAGTCATGGTGCCATTTACGGCAATGGTACGAACCACATCGCCCACGTCGGCGGTTTCGCCGCCGAGGTAATGAATATTAACACCGAACTGTTTTAATGAATCAAACAGTTCCTGTGTGCCATTGATAATGGTTTCGAGCACTTCGCCGGGAATGAGTCTTTTATTGCGGTCGATGGTAGAAGAAAACAACAGCTTATCGTGTATTCCCACACACAACAGATCGTCGAGGTTCATTACTACGGCATCCTGTGCTATGCCTTTCCATACGGAGATGTCGCCGGTTTCCTTCCAGTATAAATAAGCCAGTATGCTTTTGGTACCGGCGCCATCGGCATGCATTACATTCACCCAGGCATTATCGCCTGTTAAAAAATCTGGATATATTTTACAGAACGCATAGGGAAACAATCCTTTATCCAGCTTTTCTGTAGCCTTATGAACCTCTTCTTTCTGGGCAGAAACACCCCGTAGAGAATATAAACTCATTTTGTAATTTGAAGCGGCAAAGATAAGTTTTAAGTTGTAGGTTCTAAGCTATAAGTTACGGATTTTGAATCTTTCCAGGCAAACCAACGCCGTGGAAATTTTAGAATTAAAGACTTATACTTAATACTTAAAATCTTAGCAATCCATATTGTATTTTGCATACCACAAATGAAAGTCTACTATTCAACAGACGAGATCCCGGCATTTAGAAATGCGGTAGTCACTATCGGCACTTTTGATGGCGTACATACCGGCCATCGCCATATTCTTGACCAACTGAGACAGGAAGCGGCTCGTATTGGCGGCGTATCCGTTATTATCACATTTCATCCGCATCCACGAAAAGTAATTACCGGCAGCCAGCCAGCCATTAAACTGATCAATACGATCCAGGAAAAAATCGTACTACTCGATCAGAATGGCATTGACTATCTGGTGGTAGTGCCTTTTACTGAAGAGTTTTCGCAGCTAAGCCCTGACGAGTACATTGAAAAATTTCTCGTTGAAAAATTCCATCCGCATACAATTATAATCGGGTATGATCACCGTTTTGGCAAAGACCGGAAAGGCGACTACAAACTGCTGGAAGTATATAGCGAACGCCTTCATTTCAACCTGCTCGAAATACCAGCGCACCTGATCAATCACAACACCGTAAGTTCAACCCGCATTCGTGAAGCGATATCAAAGGGTAATATAGACTCAGCCAATACGCTGCTGGGTTATGATTTCTTTTTCCAGGGCACTGTAGTACATGGCAATAAACTGGGCCGTACACTGGGCTATCCAACGGCCAATCTTCGTATTGAAAACGAAGAAAAACTGATACCGGGTGATGGTATTTATGCCGTTGGTGTTACGGTCGCAGGTTGGCATACGGTAATAGGTTTAAAGGGCATGATGAGCATTGGTGTACGCCCTACCATTGGGGGCACTGATCGTGTGATAGAAGTAAATATTTTTGATTTCAATAAGGACATTTACGGCGCTATACTGATCGTACACGTAAAAAAATATTTACGCAGCGAGGTAAAGTTCGATAGCTTGAATGCCTTGAAAGACCAGCTGGCAAAGGATAAGGAGAATACGTTGAGAGTTTTAGGTTAATAAGTTTAATTCTATTTTGTCAATTCCTTAATACAATAATTGTGCGCCGACTTTTTGCGTAAAAACAATCAACGATCAACCAGGCACCTTTATGATGGCTTTGTTACAGGTTAAACATCTGCCTTATTGTTGCTGATTCATCTCGTACATTCAGAAAATGAAAAAGTTTTGCTTCCGTCAATTTAAGAATGGATGAGTAGCAATTGATGGTAAGCTTTGATTTCTCAATCAGGTGGCTGGGATCCTTTGTCTTGTCCATTGTTATTTTGGACTTGCGAAAAATATATCCAAAAAAATCCGGAAGCGCCAATAGACTGATTGCTGATTTTTCAGTAAAGGTCATTCTTTGAATTACAAATCTTTCATCGGGAAATACAAAATCTTCTGTATCACTTTGGCCATATACATTCCTGTCAAAATACATGACGAACTTCTTACCAAATATGGCCGGTGTACTATCTCTTAAATATGTATTTAAAAAAACGAGAAAATAAAACAACGCCTGGAACTCCTGGTTTTTAAAACTAATAATGTCATTGTTGAAACCATTTAATAATTGCGTTGCCTCAAACAAATCTTTCTTTGCGTATTTATAACAAAAGCAGTGCAAGCGATACCTGATAAACAAATCAGTAAGATCATTCATTAAGTAGTGCTTTGGCCTTTTTTCACTAAACATACTCGTTGCATGAAATGTTGAACCCTGGTAGCGATGCTTTGATAAAATTTCCTGAAGGTCACCGGCAACCGCACCGATCTGTAATTTGGGCGCTGTTATTCCGATATAAAATATGGCATCTTCCAAATCGCCATTGTTGATGGAAAACTTTGTTTCATCAGCAAACAAGAGCGTATCAACTTCATTAATCATGTTGTAGAAATCCAAAGTAGGGAGTTTTGATTTTAGTTTTAGCCAGGCCGTTTACGCTGCCGGTTCCCTGAACTGATCTTTAATCCATTCTGAAATTAAAGTCTGCGATTTTAAAAAGGATATTACATAGCCGAATAAAGCCTTGAAAGGTATGTCCAGCACTTTAATCAAATGCGTTCTATACGACGCATCGGTGGTTACCACACCGTAAGCTAAATTGTCTTCCAAACGTTTTCTTGCAGCTTCGCCTTCATAAATATTTATCGCCAGGTCAAGGTGGTTTAAAACAGAATTTTCAAAGGGCGTTCCATAAGGCGAATCCGTATCGAGATGGATACACCGGCCAAATACCAGCCCGTGGTTATCGGTACTTGTAATTTCCTCTATCATCATCGATAAGTTTCCACTGTTATTCCTTTTTGCAATGACCTCTAATCGTTTTACCTGCTTAACATGTAGCTCCCAATACTGCTGCAGGTTTTCTTTGGGAGAACAATCTTCCAGGACATACGAAGCACCTTCCTTCGTTCTGTTATGTATCGATAAATTTCTCCACCAGTTTGGATTTGCCGGCATGAGGATGGATTCAAATAACATTTGCCGGGGTTGACGATCATGAACCTCAAATGGATTAGCCCTAATAAAGATTTTTTTATCCGGGAAGTTGCCCCTGGTCCAGGAGGCGATCATTGGATTTAATGCAAAATCAATGTAGGTATAACCTTTGTTGAACTTTAAAATTTCACTCCCATTGATTTGCTCGAAAGCGGAAAAATCGATCAGGTCATCGTTATGAACCTGGTTGAAGAGATCCGGGAATTTATCAAAGAGCGGTTGTTCTTTTTTATAGGTCGTACAACGTTTTCGCCAACCTATTTTTGTAGCAATTTCGTTTAATTCAAAACAGATAATAAAGCATGTGGTTCGGTCTATCCCTGAGTACTTGTGAAAAAAGCCAATGCTCAAATAAGGAGTTACTTCTTCCAGTTCTTTAGTACCAATGAATGTTTTCCTGAAGTCTATCAGCTCCATCATTCGCTGGTTGTCTGTTTCAATCAGCTCTTCCAGGTAGGTATGCGTCGCTGTATTGAATTTGGAATAGCCGGCAGATAATTCATCCAGCGTTGAATAGTATTGATCAATGTCCATAATAGTTTTCGTTTTCAAAGTTTAAATTTTGAAATTTTCACCTGACTTGTTCTCGGCGTCGTACATTTCTGATCGTGCAATTAATTTATTACTATTTCAGATCAGTTTGGTATGATTATTCGTAATTTGTATATATTTGATATTACCATATTAATACTGGGTTTATTTTGCGTCCTTATCTCAGATCCCCATGTTGAAATAAATGACTGCGAAGGCCCGGCTCCTGAATTGCCCGAAGGTTGATACCTCGGGCTTTTTATTATAATGACAAGGAATTGATCGTCTGGGCAACCTGCAGTCGCTTGACCTGCTCTAAAAAATGCGTTTCAAATCGTGTAAAACATACACCATCTTTTAACTTGGGAATTCAGAAGCAAGGTCTTATCTATATTATGCTACGATTTTTATTCTACTTTCACTTTTAAAAAATAAAGATCTTTTATCGTATCCCACTTGAATTCATAATTATTGGATAGTTTGATATTCGCTCCATATGGCTTGACTGTTTTATATTTTAACCAGGCGCCCGCGGCATAACATTTTTTGTGTCTAAAATCAAAATCTGCAGTATCCTTTGAATAGTTGTCCTGGGAACAATAATGGGAATGATCGGTCGCCAAAATGAAATAACAAAGATCCACACCGTTTTTCCGGTACATTTCAAGGTTGGATAAGTCTTTAAACACATCATACCGGTTATTAGGTTCCCGGTGATTTTCTTTTTTGAAGAATTTTAATTCAATAGCTGCCCTGGTTTCATTCTTTTGATCCTGATATCGTATCAGTATATCAATACGGGCCCTATCCGACTTACTCTTCATACTGGTGCCATTAAGCGGTATATAGGTTTCAAATTCGAGGTGAAATTTATCGGCCAGCCGGAACTCATAAAGTTGCCCCAGTGTTTTTAATATGGTTCCGTATTCCAGCTGGAAAGCATTTTCATTCCGGGCGACCAGGCCGCCGTTCGCCAGCTTATGGGTTAACAAACGGTATCCATAGTTGATGATTTCCTCTGTCAGCCTTACCTGGTTTTTCTTGCTCATAACAGCTTAAATTGGCTTTTCTTTTCCCCAAAATAGCGTTTTGCCCCTTAACCCCAAAATTGTAAATTGCCCGCCTAAACGCTTAATCTACGGGCCAGGGATTCACCTGCAGGACGAGCCCGATCATCTGTATTCCCATAAACATCCAGTTTTAAAATCAGGTAAATGAAAGAAATCATGCTGATAGTGTATAAGGACATTGTGCCCGGTACTATCGTTTCCGAAATTCCAATTTCCGACATACAAAATGCCTTCGGTGGAACTGTGGTTGTGACGAAGGAAAACGACAATTTTGATAATTTCTCAGGAGAGGAAATGTCGGCCATCGTTCTTTATTTTAATGAGCACTATGCCGAGTTGATCACCAGCGGCCTTCTTTTTCCCGCCGCCTATGATGTACTAAAAGGCATGCTTAAAAAATTATGGCATGGCCTAAACCTTCTTATCAAGAGAAAAGAGTCCGACGATAGCCCCAAAAAATTGATCAGGCTTCACTTGAAAAATCATTCCCGGACTGTGGAAATCGTCTTTGAAGGCTATGACGGTGAACAGCAGCTCGACAAGATCATCGATAATGCTTTTGCCTTTGTTCGCTCCCACGAGTTTACAGAAGCAGCCCGTAACCCTGATTTTACCAATACCGATGGTGACAAGCCGGGTCATATGATCGTCTACGATTTTGGCAAAAAAGCCTGGACGCCCGTTGACTATGGCGAAATCAAAAAAAAGTTTGACGAGCTTCGAAAATTTGCTGAAGAAAATTTTGACAGTTAATTTTTGAAAACCTCCCAACCTTCTTCCAAATACGCCATTAAACACTTCATTTATTATTTCGCAAGCTATAAATATTTTTAATATTTTATATAATTTTGTATTTTCCGCATACAATACCTATTGATTACCTACAATCGCTTAAAGCAGCCCCAATTCACCTATTCCAAAGCGTGCAAGAATATGCTATTATTAAAATGGTGAAACGTGTACATCAAAGAACTGTATTTCGAGAGTTGCCTTCAAAACAATTCGCTCAGGAATCTTAAATGCGAGAAATGGAAGCCTATTCAATGGAATGATCATTACGCCATTTCTAACTATGGTCGTGTCAAGAGTCTCGAAAGATGGATACCCATGCCCCAGGGAAGAGAAAAACAAATGCCTGAGAAGGTAATAAAAATATATCGCAGTTCTACCTTCAATAAACACTTACAACAACTCTCTCATCATGTATTTTGCCGGATAAGCAAAGAAGGGATTAAGCAAACCATTTCAGTAGCTCGGCTTGTCTATTTTCATTTTGTTGAAGAATTTAACGTGCAGGATTTTTCAATAGTAATTTCACCCAAGGATGGAATCAGCTCCCATATTCATTTCTCCAACCTTGAATTACTCACAATCAGTGAACAGAAGTTCAAAATGTTCACAAATAAACGACATGGAAGTAACGAAAAAAAGCCAGTTTCCCAATATGATTTGAATGGCGCCCTTGTCAATACATATCAAAGCATTTCAGAAGTAAAACGACAATTAGGTGTCAACACCGGAAGTATCAGCTCAGTCCTTCAAAATATATCTTTTACAGCGAATGGCTATAGATGGTTGCCGGCGGATTATGTACCGAATAAAAAAGACTTTGAACGTGCAGATCCTGCCAGCATAAAGAAACCTTGTGCCTTATTGAATGAAACCCTTTGGAAAAAACTGGGAAAGCCGGATATTGATTGCTCAAATCCACCTGCACTTTTTAATTTATCGCTTCGAGCCATGCCAGGCGAAAAGTGGAAAAGTATTCCTGGGTATGAAGATCTTTACCAGGTTTCCAATAAGGGCCGAATTAAAAAGCTTGCCGGCTGGTCCAATCACAAAAAACGTATCTATTTAGGTGAGCAAATCATGGCCTTGCGGGCCACTATTTTCCGCAATCGTCAAGATTATTGCGTTGTCCTTTCCAAGAATAAAAGAAAAACAAGCATCGCCATAACCAGGCTTGTTTTTCATGCTTTTGTTAAAAGGTTTGATTTAAGTAATCATTCACTTGTTGTTCTCAATAAACGAAGAAATGTATTTGAAATAAATCCTACGGCATTGCGACTTGTTTCACTTTCCAGCGTACTTGCGTCTGCCAGGAAAAAATAAGGTTGCATGCAGTTGCAATAATACATTCATTCGCCGAGGCAAGGAGACTAAATTATTTATATGTTATACTAAAAATATTAGTAAATTGAGCCTGTAAATTTTGAGCATTATGGGATTTCCATCGCCAGCTGAGGATTACAGGGAAGATCCGATCGACCTGGCCAGCTACCTGGTCCAGCATCCATCGGCTACTTTTTATTTTAAGGTATCGGGCAACAGTATGGAACCTACCATACCAAACGGAGCACTTATTGTCGTTGACCGTTCGCTTAAGCCAAAAAACCAGGATATTGTACTTGCCATTCTGGAAGGTGAATTTACGATCAGAAGAGTGGTCAGAACGCCCAGGGCTTTTGTTTTTCACCCGGACAACACTTCCTACAAGCCGGTGTCCATCACAGAAGAAATGGATGTACAGGTTTGGGGCGTGGTTACAGCATCAGTAATGAGGTTCCGCCCGGTATGAGTGCCTGATCAAATTCGATATATCTATTTTCTTCCCTTTTGCTATTTTCTATTTAACAAAAAGGGTAAGAAATTTTGTAAATTGAAATGAAACAACTGCGATGAAGGCAATTACAATTAATCCCTTTGCTAAAACCGTAGAGGAAATAGATTTGCATCCGGTTGACCAGGAGGATATGATTGATGCCATTTGCCGTGTCATTTTCTATAAATGGGTAAAAGCCGCTATGAGCTTTCCTAATGGTGATTTTCTATACCTGAACAGCAAGAGTGGGGAAGCAGCGAATGATCTTGCATTTAGCATTATGGTCAATGGTATCTGTGTGCCTTTTTTGGGAAGAGGGCTTATTGTCGGTTACGATATAGTAAATGACAGCGAGATCGATACCCACTATACAACTGATCTTATAAAACCACTTGTTAGATTTTATGATTTACCGGCAAGCCTCCTAATTAAAAGTAGTGATCTAACGGTGTTGAACAGTGTAAAATAAAATTATTAGTTTATAAGTAAGTATAAAGCCTTCCCGTTTGAGAAGGCTTTATTTATGCACAGGCATTTTTAACAATAGCTGGTTTCACTGGAGACGGCCTGTATGCTTTCCAAAGGAATATGGATAAAGGCTTTCACAGGATGTGTCTTTCATAGTATTGGGATCTTTCCTGAAATTAACTTCAAAATATTATTCTCACAAGCATGTCTCCTGCTATTCTTCACCTGTAAAGAATTTCATTTTAGTTCTCTACGACTTTCCACTTATAGTCATCATGCAAGCTGCGTTCGGATGCAAACCTTATTTGCTGCCGATTACCAATTTTTTATTTCTACGGGGATCAAATCAAGTGTTGTAAAGTGAGTCGCATTAAATACTACACAAATTTAGGTGGTACTCCTGTGCAGGCTTTCAAGGAGTTCGGCATAACACTAACC
>Ga0105239_10001964_pt1 | contig 26749 bp, 25 predicted proteins | sample KBSC44metaG_FD_92761 | JGI IMG/M metagenome (GOLD analysis project Ga0105239, IMG submission 92761) | Corn rhizosphere microbial communities from Kellogg Biological Station, Michigan, USA - KBS C4-4 metaG | ecosystem: Host-associated > Plants > Roots > Rhizosphere > Soil | place: Michigan, USA...
AACCTTTCATTTTTTGTTTTTTCCTGTTTGGCAGAAAGTATCCATATCACATATTCCTTTTTGTTACTGTAGGATAGCTTTTGATAAAACTCCATAGCCACCGACTCGTTGGCCAACACCTGCTGCATTTCGCCGGGCAGTTTTATTTGTTTGTTGTCAACATCGATGTAATTGGCATAGTCGTTTTTCTTAATTTCCTCATTGCGCGAGTCGGATACCTTTGACTGCCCCTTGGGCCTGAAACGTAAAGCCGTCCATATATCGTTAATAGCAGCGGCAGCAACGCCATTGTAACCATACCTGTCCAATTCATCCCAACTGCTCATCATTTCTAAATCCGACGGTATGCCGGAACTTTTTTTAGGATATGTAACCCAAAAAACCGTGTCGGGCTTTAATATTGGCATTATGGTTTTTAAGCTGTCCATCAGCTCACTGCTATTTTTTACAAAGAGTTGTACGCCGTCAAATTCGCCCCCGGTGCTAAAACTTGCTGCAACACCTTCGGGCAGCGGTTCCAGCACAGCAAGGTAATCCTCCGGCGCATTATAAAACAGCCAGTTTTTACCGGGCTTTATCAATAATTTTTTGGCAACAGCGCTTATTGTATCCATGGCTTATTGTTTATGGGTTATAGCAAATGTAGCAAGGCGGATTCTTATCTTTACAAAAAATTAACGCCAGGGCGAAATATAGCAATAATGAAGAAGCGGCGGGTGCCCGGATAGTGCAATACAAACGCCGGACCGCGAAACTGTTACTAATAGAATGAAATATACCGACATAGACAGCCGTAAGCAGGCATTTATATTTGAATTGGACGATGTGCTATACCCCGAAAAAGACTATTTATTCCAGGTTTATTACCTTTTTGCCGGCCTTTTGGAATATACCACACTTATTGATGCCAAACAGACAACCGACCTGATGGTAAACACGTATATAAATGAAGGTAAGGAGTTTGTTTTTGACAGGCTTAAGGAAAAACTTAACATTGACGAAAAACACCGCAGCAATTTAAAACACCTGATGGTTACTGCAAAACTGCCCTTAAAGCTACTGTTGTACCAAAACATGTTAAATTTGTTGCAGGACATTGTTGTTGACCGCAAGAAGATATTCATTGTAACCAATGGCGATCCGGCAAAGCAGCTAAATAAGATCAAACAGACAGAATGGCATGGGCTTGAACAATATTTAATAGTTTATTTTACTGAAGAAAGTAAACCAAAACCCGATACCGATGCTATTGATATGTTAATAAAAGACCATAACTTGCAAAGGCGGGATATAGTGATGATAGAAAATGCTGAAATTGACCGGCTTTGCGCCGAATCCAGTGGCATTGATTATATAAATGTAAACGAATTTTTATAAGTAACACCATAACATACTTTGCTTATTTTCGTTAAATAGCCTATTCATTCGAAATAACTTATATTCATTAATATGAAAAAAATATTTTACTTAATTTTAGTTGTAGCGGCAGTAGCTGTTTCATCATGTAAGAAGAACAGCAAGAGCAATGGAGGGACTACCCCAGACCCCACGCAGCCATCAAAAACGGGCACGACTGTGCAGTTAGCACAGGACTCCATTTGGCTATACGCTAAAGAGGCTTACCTGTGGAACGACCAATTGCCGGATTATGCCACATTTAAACCACGCTCGTTCACTAATGCAGCCCCGCTAACCGCTTTATCTAACGAGTTGGACGCACTGTCGCAGTATGCAATCAATCCCGCTACCGGCAAGCCTTACGAATATTATAAATACGATCCCGGTCGTGCCAAATATTCGTTTATTGACGATGGCACCGAAACCGGCGCGTTGAATGGAACTAAAGGCGATTTTGGTTTTGATTATAACTACCAGGCAGTTAACGACGTGCGCATTGTGTATGTATACCCTGGTTCACCGGCTGGCCTCGCAGGTTTAAGGCGTGGCTACGAGATTATGAGTGTAAACGACAACACCAGCCTTTCGTATGATGGCGTATCAGGTGGCACTACTTATGGCGATGGCTCCGGCAAAAATATAAACTTTCTCTATAACTCGGTTTTCAATAGTGGCAACATTAAGATGACTGTTAAAAAGCCCGACGGCTCAACGTTTGATGTTAACTTTGCCGCTGAAAATTATAATGTAAACCCGGTTTTAAAAGACACGGTTTATGATTTGGGTGGTGGCAAAAAGCTCGGCTATTTCGTTTTCAACAGTTTCACCTCTGATGCAAATGCAGATCCGAAACTTGATGCCGTTTTTGCGAAATTTACTACTGCCGGTGTTACCGATGTCGCCATTGATTTACGCTATAACGGTGGTGGTTATGTTTCGACAGCCGAATACATCGACAATTACCTGGTGCCGACTGCAAAAAACAATACGCTAATGTATAACACCTATTTTAACAGTATCTTGTCATCGAACAGCGAAACCCTGTTAAAAAACCAGGTACGGAAAGATGGTGCCGGCACGCTGTACAACCTTAAAGATGATGTTGACTACTCATTAAATTCGCCTTACAATACGCCAAAATTCGTAAAAAAAGGCAATTTAAATATAGGCCGCGTATTCTTTATCATAACCGGAGGCACAGCCTCGGCAAGCGAACTTACCATCAATAACCTTCGCCCTGTGCTCGATGTTGAACTGGTTGGCGAAACCAGCTATGGCAAACCGGTTGGCTTTTTTGATATCCGCATTAACAAATACACCTTGTTTACGCCCGAATTTTCAACCAAAAATTCGGCCAACCAGGGAGATTACTTTGACGGATTTACCCCGGGTACTTCCGGCCTTCCGGGAGTAAATGACTTTGACGATTATACCAAAGATTTCGGCGACCCGACAGAGAAATTATTGGGACACATCATAAAAAAGATAACTACAAATACCTATAACGTGCCTACAAAGGTTATTCAAAGCGTTGACCCGGCCAAGCGAACTTTCTCACTTGCCGAATCGCGCGACAAAACCATGCTGCTTAACAAAAGTAAGTTCACAGGGATGTTATTTAACTTCAAGAAAGTAAAACTTAGAAAATAAGGCCGGAGGTTAAAGACTAAAGATAAAGGGTGAAAGTTAGCAATATCTTTCACCCTTTTTTATGCTGAAAAATAAACAATATGCCATTGCGAGCGGGGAACGAGCGCGGCAACCGCGAATTTTACAGAGCAGATTTGCTAATCCACCAATTCTCTCAAATCCACCGCAACCACCCTCGATATGCCTTGCTCAACCATAGTTACGCCGTAAATAATATCGGTACTGGCAATAGTGCGCTTATTGTGGCTAATGATGATAAACTGTGATTCTTTGGAAAACTCCCTGATGATGTTGTTAAACTTATCGATGTTGGTATCATCAAGCGGAGCATCAACCTCATCAAAAATACAGAATGGCGCAGGTTTCAGCAGGTAGAGCGAAAATAGGATGGCCGTTGCGGTCAATGTTTTTTCGCCACCTGATAGCTGGTTAATTGACAGCGGTCGTTTGCCCTTCGGTTTAGCTATAATGTCTATATCAGATTCAAGCGGGCGCAGCGGGTCGCTTAGTATCAGGTCGCACGAGTCCTCTTCGTTAAACAACGATCTGAACACCTTTATAAAATTCTCGCGCACCAACGTGAACGATGTCATGAATTTTTCTTTCGCCGTATCGTCAATTTCCTGTATGGTTGCAAGCAGCGAGGCTTTGGCATCGCTTAAATCCTTCTTTTGGGCTTGTATAAAGGTATAACGTTCATTCATCTCGTTATAAGCCTCAACCGCAAGCGGGTTTATCGCGCCAAAGTCATCGAGGCGTTTCTTTAGTTTCTCGGCTTTATCGCGTATTTCATGTTCGTTTTCACCTTCTCCTATTTCGGTTTCCGGCAAATCCTGGATGTCAATGTTAAACTCAACCGAAAGCCTCTCTTTAAGTGCGTTGAGTTCCAGCTTTAGGTTATTGCGTTCATCCTTCAGTTCGTTTTCTATAATTTCAGCATTATCTTTTTTACGCCTTAATACGGTAATTTCCTCTTCGGTTTCCGATATCTTTCCGCGCCATGCGTAGTATTCCTGCTCGGCCTGTTGGGTAGCTTTTTCAAGCAGGTCCTTTTGTTCGTACATCCCCAGCAGATCATCGTCAGAATTATCGGCCTGCTGCAGGTTTTCCTGGATCGCAAGCTTAACCTTCTCCAGTTCTTGGCTATTGACCCTTATCCGGCCTTCAAGGTTTTCTTTTTGCGATTCCCGGTAGTCCAAATCCTTCACCAAACCCGATACCTTGTTTTGCTGCTGGTGAAAGCGGATATTCTCCTGGTTATAAGCGCTCGACTTTACCGATACAAACTCATTCAGCTCATTAAAGGCCAATTGTTTTTCGGCAAATAATTCGCTTTGCTCCTGTTTTTGGGCCTTAAGCTCTTCGAGTAACGGCAGCAGGGTGATAGTTTCTTCTTTAATGCTGGCTATTTTCCGGGCTATATCTTCTTTGCGGTTAAGGCTGTTTTCAATAAAGGTCTGGTATTGTTCCTGCCGGGTTTTAACGGTAACCAGCTCGGTATTCAGCAAGTTTAGTTCGTGCTGCTTTTGCTTTATTTCGGCAGCTTTGCCGGCCGCTTTCAACTCGCCCAATTTAGTATGCAGCCTGTCGAAACGTTCTTTAAGCTCATGAACCTCAACATCAATTAGCTTAATCACCTTCAGTAGTGCTTCCAGGTTTTTTGCCCGCCCTATACGCTTACCCTCAAACAAACCCACCGATCCGCCTGCCATAGCATGCTTCGATTTATTAAACTTGCCGCTCTTCCCAATTAACACCACACCATCCGGCAATACATTATTATTAAGTGCGCTATCGCTCTCATCGTTAACCAGGTATACATTTTTTAGCAAATGTTCGCAAAGGGGTTGGTATTGTTTTTCAACCTCTACGACGTTTAGTGCCGGTATTGCGCCTTCGAGTTCCAGCTTCTCCGAAAAGCTTTGTATACTTTCATAACTATCAAGCACAAAAAACTGCGCCCGGCCCTGCGCTGCCTTACTTAGCAGGTTGATGGCCTTAATAGCTTCGTTGTAGCTTTCAACCACGTAGTGGTTCATCAGCGGCTCCAGGTAGTTTTCAATAGCCACCCGATATTCCTCGCGGCAAAATAAGATATCACTAAACAGCGGCGCACTTTTAGACCACTCCGTATTCTTCTTTAAAAACCGTATCGACTCCGGGAAACCTTCCAAATTATCAACCATACTCTTGGTAAGGTTGTATTCGTTTTGCTTGGCATCCAGCTTACGGCTTTCTTTGATAATCGTTTCCTGTACGGTATTCAGTTCTGTTTCCGTGGCTTTTATCTGCTCCTGCAGCTTGGTCTCAAACTCAACTACGTGGTTATAGTCTTTTTCGGCGGCCTCTACTTTTTCAAGCAAGCCGTCAACAGCCACGTTAAAATGCGAAAGCTCAGCTTCTTTGCTGCTGGCATCTTCCATATTACGCTGGGCTTCCTGCTCCAGCGCCTGTTCCTGTATCTTAAGTATATCAAGGTCCTTTTCGGCCTTGTAAGCCTGGTTTTGCAGGCGGGTATTGATGTTAGTGAGTTCAGCCAGCTCACCCCGGGCTTCAGACTGTTGGGCTCTTAATTCATCAACCGCTTCTTTTAAATCAGTTACCTGGGCAATTACTTTTTGCAGGTTTTCATCCTCCTGCATTTTCTCTTCCGACAGGCGCTTGATATTATAAAGCACGTGATTAAACTGGGTTTTATCCTTGTCCAGTTCCTCGGTTAACCGTGCTTCTTTATCCTGTTGAAATTTCAGCTGCTCATTCTTTATCTTCTTCTCGCTTTCGTAGGCACGTATTTTTGATACATATTCGTTGGTGGCTTTTTGCTGTACTGACAGATTTTTCTCTTTGGTAAGACTGTCCAGCTTTTGTTGCTGCAGAAAAGCCTCCAGTGTATCAATCTGCGCTACTATGCCCGATTTGCCTTCTTTGTGCTTTTGCTCCTGTTCCTCAATCCGGGCTAATGACTCGCTAAAAGATGCAATCCTGAACGATGCCAAAGTGATGCTCAGTGCCTTGTATTGCTCCTTAATCTGGTAATAGCGCTCCGTCTTCTTGGCCTGGTTCTCCAGCGTTTTAAGGTTTTTCTCGATCTCAAACAGCAGGTCCTCCACCCTTTCCAAATCAGCCTCGGTATCCTTCAGCTTGGTAAAGGTTTGCTTTTTCCGAAGCTTGTATTTTGATATACCCGATGCTTCCTCGAACAAATTACGGCGCGAACCTTCTTTGTTGGTGATGATCTCGTCTATCATCTTTAGTTCGATGATGGAGTAGGAGTCAGCACCGATACCTGTATCCAAAAACAAATCGGTGATATCCTTTAACCGGCATTGCACATCATTCAACCGGTATTCGCTTTCGCCGGTTCGGTATAGCCTCCGTGTAAGGGTCACCTGCGAAAAATCAGTAGGCAATATGTTTTTGGTATTGTCAAACGTCAGCGAAACTTCGGCCAAGTTGGCGGCCTTGCGGCTTTTGGTACCGTTAAAAATAACGTTGTCCATCTTCTCCGACCGCAGCATGCGGGTGCTTTGTTCGCCCAGCACCCACCGGATGGAATCCACGACGTTTGATTTTCCACAGCCGTTAGGACCCACAATTGCAGTTACACCCTCGTTAAAATTAATCGTAATCTTATCGCCAAAACTCTTAAATCCCTTGATTTCTAACTTTGTAAGCTGCATTTACGCCGTACCCGTCGTTAAATTTTCGAACCTTCAAAGTAATCATAAAAAAATCATTTTTCTATGATTTTTTTTATGATTACTGTAGAGATCAGAGGCTGGAGATTAGCGATTAGTTTTACCAGGCAGACTTACTTGGGCCAGTTTAAATCGGGACGGAACTCCAGCTATTTTCGCTGGCTAAAAAATCTAAAGCAAAAAGCATTTTATTTTGTTTAGTATATCGATATGTAAAGCTTTGGACCTTTTTGCTTTACGCTTTTAGCTTAATCCACCATGAAAATAGCAGTATTTGGAGCCACCGGCAATATTGGCAGCCGTGTAATTACAGAAGCCTTAAACCGAGGGCTTGACGTTACCGCGATAATGCGCCACCCCGAAGATTATACCCTGGAGCAACCACACTTAAAAGTGGCCCGTGGCGACATTTTCAGAACGCAGGATGTGGAGGCTGCGGTATTTAATCACGATGCTGTTGTAAGCGCCTACAACTTCACAAAAGGCGCAAAACCATCAACAATAGTAGAAGTGGCAGAACCGCTTATAAACGGCCTGAAACAGGCAGGTGTTAAACGGCTGATAATAGTTGGCGGCGCCGGCAGTCTTGAAGTTGCTCCCGGATTGCAATTGGTTGATTCGCCTGGGTTTCCACCGGAGTTTAAAGACGCTGCCCTTGCCCATCGCGATGCTTTAAAAGTATATCAAAAAGAAAAAGAGCTCAATTGGACCTACATCAGCCCGGCAGCCTACATTGAACCCGGTGAACGTACCGGAAATTTCAGAAGAGGCAAAGACAAACTGATAACCGACGAAGACGGCAATAGCCGCATATCAATGGAAGATTTCGCGGTGGCCATTATTGATGAAATTATGAACGCACAGCATATAAGGGAGCGGTTTACTGTGGGGTATTGAGGAATCTCGGATGTCGGAATTTCGATTTCGGAATTTTTGAATATATAAATGAACGGATTTGTTGAATTAAAAATTAATGCGTTTAAAATAAATCCGACATCGAACATCCGAAATCCGAAATCAAACAAAAATCTCTCCCTTTAAATACGTTACCGCTTTTCCGCTCATCTGCACACGGTCGCCTTTTAACTCGCACCAAAGTTCGCCCTGGCGCGCTGATAACTGGTATGCGTGTAATTTAGTTTTGCCCAATTTATCTGCCCAATACGGTATAAGATTGCAATGTGCCGACCCTGTAACCGGGTCCTCAGGGATACCTGCGCCGGGAGCAAAAAAGCGCGAAACGAAATCGGAATTATCACCGGGCGCGGTAACAATTACGCCAACGGTATCCATTTTTGATAGCGCGAAAAAATCGGGCGATATATCACGGATGTCGCTTTCCGATTCATAAACCAGGAAATAATCCCTCGACCTTAATACTTCGAGGGGCTGTTTTTCGCCCAACGCCTCAACCAGCCCAACCGGGGCATCGATATGAATTGGCGGTCTCGACGGAAAGTCCATCGCATATTTATTGCCATCCTTTTTTACTGTAAGGGTGCCGGCCTTTACGGTTTCGAAATGTATTTCATCCTCGTTGTGCCCCAACTGGGTAAACAAAATATGCGCGGATGCCAGCGTGGCATGGCCGCATAAATCAATTTCATATTCGGGGGTAAACCAGCGCAGTTTATAACCTGTATCGTTTTTTACAAAAAAAGCGGTCTCGGCCAAATTATTTTCAATAGCAATGGTTTGCATCAGGTTATCAGGCAACCATTTATCCAGCGGACAAATAGCAGCCGGGTTGCCGCCAAATAACTTATCGGTAAAAGCATCAGCCTGGTATATGGGTATTGTCATCATTTTTTTGCTAAACGCTAAAGGTAAAAGGTTTTTTCAAATTGCGGAAGTCGGAATGCTAATTGCGAAATGAATTAAATGGAATCTTCTCTGTTTCCGCGTTGCATTCACTCTATCCACAACACACTATTCCCGGTTCCGTATTCATTTTGCTCCCAAAGCTTGTTACCGGGGTCAATTATCAGTTTACCATCCACCACAAATTTGTACAGGTATTTACCCGGTTTAAGGTAAAAGTTAATTATCCATTCATCCCCGGCACGGGTCAGGGTGTAACCATCGTTATCCCAGTTATTAAAACTGCCAACCAATCTTACGTTTTTTGCACCGGCATAACCTTTTAGCCTGAACGTATGATTGGGTTTAACAGCAATAAATGAGTTACGTACACCGTCTTCAGTTGCAAAGTGCGGGTTTGCGGGGTCAGTGATCCAGTCGCCGTCGACAATAAATTTATAATTGTAATTACCTGCGGCAAGGGTGGTTGTTAATGTCCAGCCATCTATATTTTTCACGAGGCTTAACTCTTCGCGGCGCCATTTGTTAAAAGTCCCTGCCAAAAAAACCTTTTTTGCATTTGCGTAGCCGGCCAGTTTAAAAGTAACATCGCTGCCAAGGTTTAAAACCGAATTCAAATTACCCTCGCCATCCTTCAGCTTTACCGGGTTACCGGGGTCGGTTACCCAACGGCCATCAACCAAAAAATGGTAAACGTGCTTTCCCTCGCTTAAATAAAGCTGCTTTTCCCAGCCGTTCCCTTTTTTATCCAGCGCAATTTCGTTCGTTTTCCATTTATTAAAATCGCCGGCAAGCACCACTTTACGTGCCGATGCGTAGCCCGGCAGCTTGATGGTGTAATTATATTTAAAGAAAAGTGAGTTGGTATTACCAACGCCATCATCAACCTGTAAAAGGTTATTTGGGTCGGTTGTCCAGCGCCCGTTGATAATATATTTATATTCATAAGCGCCCGGCGCCAGTTTAACATCAAGTATCCAGCCGCCATCTGTCTTTTTCATGGCGCCCTTCAACGTACTCCAGTTATTAAAATTCCCCGACAAAATAACCCTTTTTGCCCTCGTATTACCCGGCAGGATGAACCTTGTAAACCCGGATGATAAACCAAAAACAGTAACCTGCGAAAACTTATTTATACCGTACTTTACTTCCTCTGGGTAGCCCGGCGCGCCGGCATATTCAGGCAAACGGGTGGTAATTTCAAAAGGCGCACTTTGCGGATTGTCATTCAAATCGGAAAGCGAACGGTCAAAACGGACCAGGTTTTCGTCTTTTGTGGCCAGGTTCCAGCCGTCTTCTTCTAATCCCTTATAATCGTTGTTGAAAAACTTCTCGGCATTTCGCCCTGTTATGCCTGCTACTTTAAGAATACTGTCAATCACTTTCCGGGGCGATTTCAGGTCTATCTGTAATATCAAATGGTCGCGGACAATAAGCAGGCTATTCTGGCTTTGGGCCACGGCAGTTTTTATACCGCTTAAAAGCAATACAAAAACAAATACCATATAAACCCTTTGCCTCATTTGTTAATTTTTATAAATGTACATCTCAAACTCTTTTTTAACGAAATTGATAGTGAATATCCCCCTAGAGAAAAAATCATACCCCAAAATTCCGTCAACCGTTTGGCCATAGGCTTTGCCCATTTTTTCCAAATTGGCTACCAGCGCGCGGTTTTTCTCGAAAGTATAATCTGCCACCGTCAGTTTATCAAAGCTGGTGTACAAAACTTCTACACCGGTACCGCCCAGCCCTTTTATTTTTGCGCGACCAATTACCTCCAGCGTCGCCATAAATTTTTTCGATCTGTCATAATCCAACAGGTTTGTTTCCGCGGCGCTGTCAAAAGCAAACCACAATGTATAATTATTAACGCTTCCTTTTAAAAAAATAACGTCATTGATCAACCTAAACGGACTTACCAGCAAACGATCGTGAAATATACGTTCCCCTTCGGGAATATTCCCGGTTTTATCCACCTTTTGAATGTAGAGGACGTTGTTAAAAAGATCCACAGTTAAGGAAAATTTTTCAAATAGCTTTGTGCCCAGTAAGCCGAGTACCTTTATGTGCCTGCCGTTTTCAATAAACCCAAGGTCGCAAACGTGAGCAGTAAGGCGGCTATATTGCAGATCGAGGATTTTAAAGTTGCGCACATAGGTAGTAAACGAACCTGTAGAACCATTAATACCGCCGGTTTCTGGCTCATCAACCACCGGCATACTTCTGAAATAGGTTGCATTTAATACCAAACCGGGTGCGCCGGTATCCAAAATAAAATTGCCCTCCATAGTATCAACCTGCGCTTCAACAACTATGAGGTTGCCTGCCCTTTTGATGGGCACAATCATCGTGGTAAAATCGGCGTTCGGTGCAGGGTCAGGATCGTAAACCCGGTGGTGCGTATTGAATTTCAACTTGCCAACCAAAACTCCTCCATCTGCCAGCGCATTGCTATGCCGGCAAATAATAAAAAGGAGCAATATCAGGCAAAATTTTCGCATCAGTTTGGTTGATGCTTAATAGACCCATTTTTTGGTGCGAAAGTTACAGTAAGTGGAGAAAATAAGACTTGAGTAAAAAAGCTTAGCCTTATGACTTAATACAAACAAAGTATTGACACCTTTCGGTCGGGGATAACGACCCGAGGGCATGCAAAGCGTTCCATTTTTATACGTGGAACACCCGGAACGCTGTGAAACATACTCATTATCAAACATTTGCAAAAATGTCTTTTTTTTTAATCTTCCGAACGCCTGTAGACTTAGGACTCAGAACTTAAGACTTAAGACTTCCTCCCGACCTACCTCACCAGTAACACCCACCCCGATTGCTTCGGCACATAATCATCCTTAAAATCGATAATATAATAATACGTACCTGCGGGCAGCCGGCCACCATTCGCATTACCGTCCCATGGTTTGCTGTAGCCGATACTGTGGTAAACCAACTGCCCGTAGCGGTTATAAACGTTAAACTCGGCTTTGGGGTAATTATCGGCGTTTTTGATAAACCAATTGTCGTTGATGCCATCGCCGTTTGGCGAAAAGCTGTTTACCGCTGTGAGCACTTTATAAACACGTACGAATACGGTGCTGGTAGCCTCGGCGCAACCCACATTCGATACCACATGCAGCGTATAAGTAATATCAACCGGGGATTTACAGGTTGGCGTTAAAGAGTTTGCATTGTCAAGATAGTCGGATGGTGTCCAATGAACCGAAATATTGTCCCCAGCTACTGTCCCGCTTAGTTTCACCGTTTGCCCGTCGAACATTCTCAACGCCTTGCCGGCATCCGCGACCGGCTTTAGCAGCACTTTAACCGTTAGCTGTGCCGTAGGCTGTAAACTGCAGCCATCGTTGCTTACTGTTACCGTATAAAGAGTGGTGACTGACGGGCTGGCCATTGGGTTGGCAATATCGTCATGGTCGAGCCCGGTTGAAGGCTCCCATTTATAATGAGTAATGTTATTACCGGTCGCCGTAAGTTGTACAGCATCACCCTGGCAAACCTGGGTATCGCTTATTTGCTGCACCGATGGCGCAGCAAAGACCTTAACCGTGGTCGAGGTAAAAAACGGGCAGTTATTTTTAGTTGCCTTAAGGGTATATACACCCTCATCAGCCAGGCTTGCGGTTTGGGTAACAACAGGGCTGCTTTCTGCTGATGTATAATTATTCGGCCCTGTCCATAAATAAGTTTCGGCGCCCGACGCCCGTAACTGCACTGGCTGCCCTTCGCAGGCGCTTGTGTTTGCCGTCACCCCTACATCGGGCGGCGGGTAAACATTAACGGTAAGCGGGTCGGAATAAATACGGCACTGCTCCGCACCGATCGTTGCCTTGTTCAGTATGCCTATCCTATATTGGTATTTGCCCGCCGCAGCATTCGGGAGGGTAACGTTTACTGTTAAACTTTTTGCCCCCGCGATATCAACCCAGCCGTTGCCATCATTTAAATTCTGTTGCCATTTATAGTCAGGATTATTGTAACCGGTTTGCTGTGCAACGAGGGTATAGTTTAAGTTATCATTCTGACAGGTATTTCGGGGCTGGATGTTGCCGATGCTTGTAAAGCCGGTTTGTATCAGCGGACCACAGGGGCTAAAAGTTATATCATCCAGGGCTAAATCATTACCGTTACCACCTGCGCCATTGTTAATCATTTTTACTACCATGTCCGATCCATCGGCAGGGCTGGTAAAAAATGTTCCATATTGGATCCAGGTTGGTTCTTCGCTTTCCAGTATATCGCCTGTATCGTACTGTTTTATCAGCGTACCATCCGGCTTTTCAATCCTGAACGTGATATTTGGCCGGGAGAAACCCTGTGTTTGGGGTACGGGGCGTAATATATTCATTATCCAGGCCGCAAACTGGTAGGTGGTATTAGGGCAAAGCTTGCTGCCATCTACTTTATAAGTAAAAAAAATACTCGGCTCGAGTGTGGCGTTGATAACCATCATGTAGCCAAAAGGGTCACCCGTATGGTCCTGCCCAATTGCCTGCCAGGTGCCGCCTTTGCATGACGAGCCCATGCGCTGTAAAATTGAATATTCCCCATCCTCTCCCCCACAACCCGGACCAGCCACAAACTTTAAATCAGTTTCTCCGGCAGGCAGCTGCGGGCCGCCGTCGTATTGAGTACCCCTGCCAAAAGTTTCGTTAATAACAGGCGCTCCCAAACTGCCGGTACAGGTTTGCGCCTTAAGCCTGGAAGCGAAAGAACCCATAAAACCAACTAAGAATACAGTATATAAAATCCGGCGCATTGGGTTACAACAAAACTTGATGTATGCAACCTATAAAAATATAATTTATTGTGGATAAAAGGCTAGCTGACAGCAAAAAAGGGAGCCAAGAATCAAGAACCAAGAGTCAAGACAAAAAACGGATGTAGAAAAGTCAGGCAACAAAAGCCAAAGTGAAGAGTCAAGAATCAATACAGTACACAGATACAAAAAAGTTATGAAACAAAAAAGCCGGAATTTCTACCGGCTCTTTTTTATCTTGACTCTTGATTCTAGCCGAGATACGATTTCAGGATCTTACTTCTTGAGGTATGGCGTAAACGCTGTAGTGCCTTATCTTTTATCTGGCGAACACGTTCACGTGTAAGATTAAACTTCTCGCCTATTTCTTCCAGGGATAATGGGTGATTGGTACCTAACCCAAAGAACAGTACGATGATTTCACGCTCGCGCTCAGTAAGCGTCGATAGCGAACGCTTTATTTCTTCGGATAATGATTCGTTAATTAATATCGAATCGGTATTTGGCTCCTGGTTTTCCAGTACGTCCAATAAAGTATTTTCTTCACCCTGTACAAACGGTGCGTCCATTGATACGTGGCGGCCCGAGTTGCTTAACGTGTCGGATATTTTATCGACAGTGGTTTCCAGCATATCGGCAAGTTCTTCGGGCGATGGTTCGCGCTCAAATTCCTGCTCAAGTTTTGAAAATGCTTTGCTTATTTTACTTAACGAGCCCACCTGGTTTAACGGCAAACGTACGATACGCGATTGCTCGGCAATAGCCTGCAATATCGATTGACGGATCCACCAAACGGCATATGATATAAATTTAAAACCTTTGGTTTCGTCAAAACGCTTTGCAGCTTTTATCAAACCTAAGTTACCTTCGTTTATTAAATCGCCAAGGGTAAGTCCCTGGTTTTGATATTGCTTAGCTACCGAAACCACGAAACGAAGGTTGGTTTTTGTTAAGCGCTCTAAAGCCGCCTGGTCACCTTCCCGTATTTTTTGAGCTAAAATTACTTCTTCTTCGGCTGTTATCAGGTCAACTTTACCAATTTCGTGCAGATATTTATCAAGTGATTGCGACTCACGATTGGTAATAGATTGTGTTATTTTGAGTTGTCTCATTTATATTTATTAACCTCGATTGTGTTGTTTTAGAAATGAACGTGCAAAGGTATGAAATTGTTATAGAAATTTTTCAGTAATCTTCAATAAATTAAATATTTACGTTTTACTGATTTTATGCATTTTATTGCACGGTTTTTGTGGTTGGCGGCAGGTAATTCTCATATATCATTCAGGTTAAAAGTTTCGTTTAGTTTTATCCCTTTTTCGGTATGCTTAAGCGTACAACACTCATTCACCGGGTCGTGTTCAAGGTACAAAATATATTCTTTTTCCGTAGCTTCGGTTAAAAAAAGTTTTTTTTAACCGAAATATATCAAAATACATCGAGGGAATCCGTGGTTGCAACAATCATTCTGCAGGTGCCTATCAAATCACATATTTGTTTCCAATTAAGCTCAAAATACTCTTCCAATTGCTTTCTCCCTTGTTGTTGAAGTTTGAAATAAATAACCTTTGGCGATTTTTTGGCTTGCATTATCCAGTAAAAATAGTCGGAATCACGAGTAATGATTATCAACTCGTTTTTAAGTGCATAATCCCAAATTTCCCGGTCAGGAAATCCATCACCCCAATCTGCAGCAAAGGTAAAATCAGGAGCGTTAAACCATTTGAGATTCCGGGGAAGATTAGCATCTACCAAAAACCTCATTTAAGCTACTTTTTTATTGGTCAAAGGGATGTGGACATGATCTGCCATCATTGCCGAATATTCAAGCACAGCAGTAATATCTTCTTTTTCTAAAAAAGGGAACGACTCAAAAATCTCTCTTTCTGTTTCACCTGCTGCCAAATGGCTGAGCAAGGTGTGCACGGTTAGCCGTTTACCTCGTATAGTGGGTTTACCATTACACAGGCCTGGGATTACGGTTATTCTATCCAAATGCGATTTCATAAAGTAAAATTAAGAAATATTTTAGAAATGGCCAGTATTAACCCGCAAGCGCTGAGAATACGGCAAAGTTAACGATCAAATGTCGCTCAACTTAAACGTCTCGGCCAACTTTATCCCTTTTTCCGTTTGCTGCAAAGTACAACATTCGTTTATTGGGTCGTGTTCCAAAAATAAAACGTATTTATTTTGTACCGCGTCGTTTAAAATCACCTTTTTTTCTGTCAATGTTGTCAGCGGAAACATATCATAAGCCATTACATATGGCAGCGGTATATGCCCGGTTGACGGCAGCAAATCAGCCATGTACAAAATATTTTTTTCTTTATAGCTGATGAGCGGCAACATCATAGCATCGGTATGGCCATAAACAAACCGCACATTAAAATTATCGCCAAATTTTACGCCGTCTTCCGTCGAAATAAACTTAAGCTGGCCGCTTTCCTGTATCGGTAAAATATTCTCTTTTAGAAACGATGCTTTTTCGCGATCGTTTGGGTTTACTGCCCAGTCCCAGTGCTGTGCGTTGCTCCAGTAAGTTGCGTTTTTAAAAGCCAGCAATAATTTTTCGCCATCCCTAACCACAGCCCCGCCCACATGGTCGAAATGCAGGTGGGTTAAAAACACATCAGTAATATCATCGCGGTGAAAACCCAGCGCGGCTAACGACTTATCAAGCGTAGCATCGCCATGCAAATAATAATGACTGAAAAACTTTTCGTCCTGTTTGTTGCCTATGCCGGTATCAATCAAAATTAATTTACCACCATCCTCAACAAGCAGACAGCGCATAGCCCAGGTGCACAGGTTGTTTTCGTCGGCAGGATTAGTTCTGCTCCACAGGGTTTTGGGCACCACGCCAAACATGGCGCCGCCGTCAAGTTTAAAAAAGCCGGTATTTATAGTGTGTAGTTTCATAGTTGATAGACCATGGACCATAGACCATGGCTTTTAAAAGTAAATTTACAAAACTTGTTTATTTCTATGGTCCATGGACTATGGTCTATGGACTACTTCGATTCCATATTCAATGAACAATTGTTCCGCTTCCAACAGGTTATTCAATTCCTCTTTCCCAAAAGCATAAACCATCCCGATCTCCTTATCCAAACACAAAGTCAGCATTTCATGTGCGTACGATAATGATGCCGGGTTTGGTAGCTTTAAAATCTGCATAAATACCGGCATTTCCTGGTAATCGCCCAAAATAACGTTATCTGCACTAAGGTGATTTTTTAGCCGATGCGCTTCGGCAGATGTGGCTGCGGTTATCAAAACATTCATATCAACCTACTGAACTATCAAACCATCTTTCATCGACACCGTGCGGTCGCTCATGTCAGCCAGGTCCTGGTTATGGGTAACGATCACAAATGTCTGGTTAAACTCTTTGCGCAGCCTGATAAACAACTCATGCAATTCCAACGAGTTGGCCGAATCAAGGTTGCCGGAAGGTTCATCAGCAAAAATAATCGACGGACTGTTGATCAGTGCCCTTGCCACTGCCACCCTTTGCTGCTCACCGCCCGATAGCTGGTTGGGCTTATGGTTCAGCCTGTCGCCCAGGCCAAGCAGATCAAGCAATTCGGTAGCGCGTTTTTCGGCGTCTTTACGTGGAGTTCCGGCAATAAATGCAGGGATACAAACATTTTCGATGGCATCAAACTCGCCCAGCAAATGGTGAAACTGGAATATGAACCCCAGGCGCTGGTTGCGAAAGGCGCTTAAATCTTTATTGTTTAAGCCACTTACCTCGGTATTATCGATATAAATTTTGCCAATATCAGGCCTATCCAGCGTACCTAAAATATTCAGCAGCGTACTTTTACCCGCGCCGGATGCGCCCACGATGGTCACAATCTCACCTTCGCCAACTTCAAAGTCGACACCCTTTAGTATTTGCAGCTGGCCGTATGCTTTATGGATATTTTTAGCTTTGAGCATGGGCGAATTTAGAGATTAGTGATTAGAGATTGGAGATTCGGTGAAAAAAAATTACTGATAGACATCGCTGTCGATGAAAAATCATCGAAAGCTACCTTTTTGAAGAGTTTAAAGATTGTATTATGCCTTACAGACTAAAAGCTATCGTTCCGTCCGTTTTATCTGCTAAAATCTGAATGTAAAAATTCTAAACTAATCTCTATTCACCGATCTCTAATCTCTGATTTTGTGAAACAAAATCCTAACTTTACCGCAAATTCTTTACACAACATGAATATTCACGAATATCAGGGTAAATCCATACTAAAAAGCTTTGGCGTCAGGGTACAGGAAGGCATAGTTGCCGATACCGTTGACCAGGCTGTTGAAGCTGCGAAAAAAATGAAAGAAGATTACGGCTCGGATTGGGTTGTAATTAAAGCACAGATACATGCCGGCGGCCGCGGTAAAGGCGGTGGCGTAAAGCTGGCGAAAAACCTGGATGAGGTAAAAGAAAAAGCGACCAACATTTTAGGCATGCAATTGATTACCCCGCAAACCGGCCCCGAAGGCAAGCTGGTGAGCAAGGTTTTAGTAGCGCAGGATGTTTACTATCCTGGCGAAAGTGAAACAAAAGAATTTTATATAAGCGTGCTGCTCGACAGGGCAAAGGGCCGCAATATCATCATGTACTCAACCGAAGGCGGTATGGACATCGAGGAAGTTGCGCACTCAACCCCGCACCTTATCCATAAAGAAGAAATTGACCCTAAAGTTGGCCTGCAGGGCTTCCAGGCACGTAAAATTGCCTTTAACTTAGGTTTATCAGGCGATGCGTTTAAGGATATGGTGAAATTCATCACATCATTATACAAAGCATACGATGCTACCGATTCTTCTCAATTTGAAATTAACCCGGTTTTAAAAACATCGGATAACAAAATATTAGCCGTTGATGCCAAAGTAAATTTGGACGACAACGCGTTGTTCCGTCACCCTGACTTTGCCGCCATGCGCGACGTGGCCGAAGAAGACCCGATGGAAGTTGAAGCCAGCAAAAGCAACCTTAACTTTGTAAAGCTTGACGGTAACGTGGGCTGTATGGTTAACGGCGCGGGCCTGGCCATGGCTACCATGGACATCATTAAAATTGCCGGCGGCGAGCCTGCTAACTTTTTGGATGTTGGCGGTACTGCCAATGCAGAAACTGTAAAAGCAGCTTTCAACATCATATTAAAAGATCCTAACGTAAAAGCCATCCTGATCAACATTTTCGGCGGCATAGTACGTTGCGACCGTGTTGCCCAGGGTGTTATTGATGCTTACCACGAGATAGGCAATATCCCGGTTCCAATCATCGTTCGTTTACAAGGCACCAACGCTGTTGAAGCCAAAGAACTGATCGACAAATCGGGCTTAAAAGTGTACTCGGCCATATTGCTTAAAGAAGCAGCAGAACGGGTTAAGGAAGTGTTGGCTTTATAAAGTCGATAGACCATGGACCATGGACCATAGACCATGGAGTTTGTCATTTTTTGACTATGGACTATGGACCATGGTCTATGGACTCAAAAATGTATATAATTAAAGTTAAAGGCGTTGCCAAAATACCTGATTACGTACAGTTAAGGGACGATAAGTTTACGTTGCTGGCATATTTTCGGGTCGACAGGCCCGATAAATCGTTAGATAAAGTGGGGCTTCAGGATAAGACGGAATACATTATGAATATAATTAAGGATCTGCCGTTTGGGCAGATCCTTAAACTGGAATTGTGAATGTTCATTAGTTCACTGGTTCATTGGTGATTATTGCAATTTTAGCCATATAGCCTGCTGACAGGCCTAATGAACAATTTAACCAATGAACCATTGAACAGCTACACCAATAAACAAAAAGTATGAATTCAATTATAAAGCTGCAAAACGTTGATATTTTTCAGCAGGCTCACCTGGTACTGTCGGGTGTTAATTTGCATATTGATAAAGGCGATTTTGTTTGGCTGATAGGGCAAACCGGGTCCGGTAAAAGCAGCCTGCTAAAAGTTATTTATGGCGATGTTACCATTAACACCGGCTCGGGATATGCATGCGGCTATGATTTGAATCATATTAAAAGTAATGAAATTCCGTTTTTGCGCCGCAAGCTGGGCATTGTTTTCCAGGATTTCCAATTACTAACGGACCGCTCCGTCGAAGCAAACCTGGAGTTTGTAATGCGTGCCACCGGCTGGACAGATAAAAAACTGATCGCCGACCGCTCGCTGGATGTTCTGGAGAAAGTAGGCCTGCGCTCAAAACTTAAAAAAATGCCGCATGAGCTGTCAGGCGGCGAGCAACAGCGCGTGGTAATAGCCCGCGCCCTGCTAAACGACCCTGAAATAATGCTAGCCGACGAACCAACCGGCAACCTCGACCCTGACACATCAGAAGAAATCGTATTACTGCTGAAACAGATCAGCCAGTCGGGCACAGCGGTGTTAATTGCCACGCATGATTATCATATCATCCGTACTTTCCCATCGCGCATAATTAAATGCGAGAACGGTAAGGTGTTGGAGGATGTGAAGATAGCCTAGTCCAGTTGGCGGTTATTAGTTTGCAGTGGGCGGTAAAATTATCTGCAAACTGCAAACCGCCGACTGCAAACATTTCCCTAAACACTGCCAATTGCAAACTGACAACTGCAAACTTTTCCCAAATACTGCCAACTGCGCACTGCAAACTGCAAACTGACTGCCACGATGTCGGCTTTCCATCAATGGCAGGATACTTGATTGGCACTATTAGCTATGAATTTTAACGACATGTTGAAGAAAAAAAAGAAAGAACCAGTGGAGAACACCGAAGAAATAAATACAACTGTAAACGAAAACGAGCAGGATATAGACCAGCAGGCCGATGAAAATGTAACCTCGCCGGTTGATACCCTAAAACAAGAGCTTTCGCTTGCCAATGACAAATACCTGCGCTTATATGCAGAGTTTGATAACTTCCGCAGGCGTACTATCAAAGAGCGTGAGGAAGCCAGGAAATTGGAAGGTAAAGACCTGATTGTTTCGTTGCTACCCGTTCTTGACGATTTTGAGCGCGCTTCACGTGCCATGGAAACAGCAACCGATGTTGCCCCGGTTAAAGAAGGCGTTATACTTATACAGAACAAATTAAAAAATGCGCTTACCAAACATGGTCTGAAAGAAATGGAATCCATAGGCAGCACTTTCGACCCTGACTTACAGGAAGCCATCACCAACATACCAGCCCCTACCGACGACCTGAAGGGCAAAGTAGTTGACGAAATGGAAAAAGGCTATTTGTTGAATGACAGGGTAGTGCGTTTTGCAAAAGTAATAGTTGGAGCGTAATGTTGATATCGGATTTCGGATGTTCGATGTCGGAATTGAATAACCGGATAAAAAATCCAAAATCAAGAATCACAATAAAATAAATCCGAATTCGAAATTCCGAATTCCGAAATAATAAAGAAATGTCTAAAAGAGATTACTACGATGTGCTTGGCGTAGCAAAAGGTGCCGATGCTGATGAGATAAAAAAGGCTTATCGCAAGATGGCAATTAAATATCACCCGGATAAAAACCAGGGCGATAAGGCTGCCGAAGATAAGTTTAAGGAAGCTGCCGAGGCATACGAGGTTTTAAGTAATCCTGAAAAACGTCAGCGCTATGACCAGTTTGGTCATGCAGCCAATGCACACTCTGCCAATGGCGGCGGTTTTGGCGGCGGCGGCATGGATATGAACGACATATTCAGCCAGTTTGGCGATATATTTGGCGGCGGCAGTCCGTTTGAAGGCTTCTTTGGCGGCGGTGGCAGGCAAAGCAGCGGCGGTGGCCGTCGCGTGCAACGCGGCAGCAACCTGCGTATTAAAGTGCGCTTAACACTCGAAGAAATAGCTAATGGTGCCGAAAAGAAGATAAAAGTAAACAAGCAGATTGTTTGTAAAACCTGCGACGGCACCGGCGCAAAAGATAAAGCATCGTTCCAAACCTGTAAAACCTGCGGTGGCCAGGGCGCGGTGCGCAGGGTTACCAATACCATTTTGGGCCAGATGCAAACTACCAGCACCTGCCCTACCTGTAACGGCGAAGGTTCAACCATCACCTCGAAATGTACAGTTTGTCATGGCGACGGCGTTGTTCGCGGCGAAGAAACCATCAGCATCAACATCCCAGCCGGCGTAAGCGAAGGTATGCAGCTAAGCATGAGCGGCAAAGGTAATGCAGCGCCACGCGGCGGCGTACCGGGCGATTTAATCATACTAATTGAAGAGATCCCCCACGAAACGCTTAAGCGCGATGGCAATAATGTAATATACGATTTGCACGTAAACTTCATCGATGCCACCCTTGGCACCAGCGTTGAAGTACCAACCATTGATGGTAAGGTTAAAATAAAGATCGATCCGGGAACCCAGGGCGGTAAAATACTGCGCTTGAAGAGCAAAGGCGTGCCCGAAGTAAACTCTTATCGCCGCGGTGACCAGTTGGTACACATCAACATCTGGACACCAAAAGCCCTTAGCCGCGAAGAGCGTGAGCTATTAGAAAAACTACAAAATTCGCCAAACTTTAAGCCGAATCCGGGTAAGAATGAAAAGAGTTTCTTTGAGCGGATGAAGGAGTATTTTGAATAAGTCCGAAAGTCGGGAAAGTCAGTAAAGACCGAAAGATAGATAAAGGGAAGCCCAAAGTTGTGCATGACTTTGGGCTTTTTGTTTGACATGATTTATTATATATTGCGATACACACGGCAATATGTACTTCAATATCAAATTTAGGTTTACCGTAGCTTTACTGCTTAGTTGTTCTTTGGGCTTCTCCCAACCTATTCCCATTAGTAACAACTATCAAACAGAATTGGGCGTACCACATTTAAAAATTGAGCGGTCAATGATCTATACGCCGGGCAAAGACTGGCTATACAACCATCACCCGTCCATTATTCATTTTAAAGGTAAGTTTATAGCTATTTGGTCTGACGGGTTGATCGATGAAGATTCACCAGGCCAAAGGGTAGTTTATGCAACTTCGGCAGATTTTTTTCATTGGTCTGCTGCATCGCCGCTTGCATCACCTACAAAAATAAATGACACATTAACGGTGCTAACTGCAGCCGGTTTATACCAACATAAAGGTACGCTGGTGGTTTATTATGGCGAGTACACACACAACCGGCAAAACACGCATCTTTGGGCAAAAACGAGTAAAGACGGTGAGCATTGGAGCCAGCCCATTGATCTTCATGTGCCGCTGATCCCAAATCACGGCCCCGAACCAACAAAAAACGGAAGATTAATTATTAGCGGCAATTTCTTATTCCCTTATACCGATGACCCTTATGGGATATCTGGCTGGAAGATAAGCAGTCCCTATCCTGATTCCCTTTATAAACAAGATAATTCGGCCGCGTTTTATACCCCGGCTGCAAAACTTGGCTTACCCCCACTTTGTGAGGGTTCTTTTTTTCAGACTGACGACAACGTATTGCACATGTTATTACGCGTTACCGGCAAAGGCTGGAAGGGACGGCTGTGGGTAACCGAGGGCAAAGATAATGGCGAATCATGGTCCAGGCCAATAGAAACCTCCTTTTCCGACAACGACAGCAAATTCCATTTTGGACGGCTGCCTGATAAACGCTTTTATTACGTTGGCATACCGGATACCCTGCATCACTACGAACGTAACCCATTGGTGCTGTCCCTGTCAACTGACGGCAAAAAATTCAATAAAAATTACATTATAGCTGATGAGCTATATCATCTTAAAAAAGAGGGCTTATGGAAAGGCGGGCAATATGGTTACCCACACACCATTATTTACAAGAACTATATGTATGTGATAATTTCCCGGCAAAAGGAATCAATTGAGGTGCTGAGGTTTGGGTTGAAGGGATTGAGGGAGCACCCGACGTTTTAGGGAGGGCTGATTTTTTATGATTTAAGCAGCTTTGCAAAAAGGGAAATTAATACGGCTGTTTTTCATTTTTTTCGTTAAAAGAAGCCCAAAGTTGTGATTGACTTTGAGCTTTCGATTAATTCTTTGGCTGTTCAATTTTTAATAAATAACACTTGTCATCAAGAAAAGTCCATGAGTCGAGAACGGGCAGTTCATTTTTCAAAGTGTATAAATCTTCCTCAGAAAATTCAAATTTTGAAATCGTTTTCCACCCTTCGGGTATAACTTCGAATGGCTTGCCCATTTGTTGGGTAACAGCAATTAAGACCGCGTCCTTTTTTAACTGAGTTTGTACGTTATTTTTCTCAAAACAATTAAAAGTCGCTCCAATTGGAACCTCTAATTCTGAATACCAACAAAATAAGTCAAGTGTGCGTTTCTCATCTCCTTTTACCTTAAAACCCCTATCTGCAATAATTTTTGACCAGGAACTTATAATCCCATTGACACTTACCTGGTAGCGATAATGTTTCCAATCTAAAAACATTTGCAGTGAACCTTTAAGACAATCGGTTATGTACTCAACAAAAGGCCAACAGTCACCATCGTCCGCCCTGCTAAGTAGAGAATAATATTTTTGACTTTCATCCAAATTTATAATCACCGGCGGAAAACCACTTTGCATTAAAATCAAATTCATCAAAATTCGGGACAAACGTTCATTTCCATCATCAAAAGGATGAATCGAAACAAACTTGTGATGAAATAATGCTGCGACAATTACAGGGTGAATTTCTGACTTTGCAGAAGTCTCCGCATACCATTCCATCAGCGCCGGCATCTTGGCAGGCGTTTCCTCAGGCGTTGAATAATAATGAATTTCGCCCGTAGTGGTTTTTGCATGATTAGGTAAAGTTTTGTACTCTCCCAAAGTAATTCGTTTGGTCGTTGTGAGTCCATCGGCCGTTTGCACTTGTATGTCATAAGGCTCAACAAGGATTATTTTATGCAGGTTTCGGATATCCGCTTCGTTCATTAACCGGGTTTCTTTCGCGATTGACGACAGGAAATTTATAGCATCAATATGGCCCCGAATTTCCAAATGATCTTTTAGCTGTTTACCTTTTGCAATAGTATCTTCCGTTAAAAAAGCTGTGATTTGGCCGGAGTTTAATTTATTACTGTCTAATTGCATTGAATGATAGTTCCAACTTCGGTGAAGTGTTTGCATTATCCTGCCTTCAACGTCAGCCGGTAAAGGGCGCATATCGTCAATCTGCTTTTTCAAGGCATCAACTTCCTGCAATATATCAGCCTTGCTAAACTCTGTTTCCAGTTTTAAGTTCATTTTTTAAAGATAGGAGAATAGTGTAATGCAACCTAAAATTCACACAGTTAGCACACGTTGATATGCGGGCTATAACGAGGCGTTCCTACGGAACGCAAACTGCTCGTGGATAATTTGTTGCTACCGACGAGGTGTTCCTACGGAACACGAAAGGATTATGTAAGTTAGCCACCTGGCATTTTCATGTTCCGTAGGAACATTTGGTTGGTAGAATAAATAAAATTATAATTTTTCGTTCCGTAGGAACGATTGGTGTTATTCGCCAGGCTGTTTTTCGGTTTTAAGTGTTAAGGGAAAGCCCAAAGTTAAAAACTGACTTTGGGCTTTTGATTATTCAACATGGTAAGTCACATCATGTGCCTCCCAACGCGCCGGCACCTCAAGTTTATCAATCAGTTTTTCCATAACTGCGTTAGGTACCATTTCCTCGCGACTTCTATTTTGCTTATGCAGATGCTGATAAGGCACCTCGACATAAACGATTTTAACTTTGGCCTTGTAGATTAAGAATAAATCTATTAGTTGAAGCCGCATTTGCCGGGTTGTATTGGTGGCATTCCAGATAAAACCCTCCCCCTTTCTTAAGAACACCCTTGCTTGTTCTTTGGCCTCCTGTATTACCTGGCCGTTACCTGTTTTATCAGTCGGCGAAATACCTTTTTTAACCCGTATATCATCTAACGAAACAACAGGCATATCAGGATAATGCTTTTTGATGAAAGTGTTTTTACCAGCACCCGGCAGTCCGCTTAGCAAAATCACTTCGGCAGTGGATTGCTCAAAGGGAACATAATCGGCAGAGGTCGTTTCATGACTAATGTAATACATTAACGCATCTTCGGATTCAAAGGCCCTGGGTGTTCCCCAGCAATTTTGCTCACGGCAATACGCTTCAAAGCAATCGATCCTGTACAGCATTTCATCCTGGTCGTTACAGACGCGGCCGAGCATATCCGCTTTTGCCAATAAAGCAAGCCATTCGGTGTTTACTTCCATACTTGCCATTATCAGCGCCTTCAACGGGTCTGGTTTTTCAAATATCCAAATCGGCAACCCATGATACCGTACCAGGCCAACAACCTGTTCGCGTATGGCGAACGGTGCAGGCATATCCCTGTACAGTATCTGCCTGGCTGTCATCGCTCCTTTCCGGGCATGCCCGTTCGATGTAATTCTGCCATCAGCCTCAACTACAGTAGTGCTGTATTTCTCAACATCATGCAGTAAAGCAGCCGCCCAAAGTATTTCCTGTTCTTGCAATCCTAGCCGCTGAAAGGAACTTTCGGCCACAAGGGCCTTTAATACCATTTGCGTGTGAACGGCTACATTACCTTCAACATGATAGTATGAATCCTGCGGTACGGTCTGCATTCGCTGCACCCACTCAAATCGATTTTCGAGATATGCCCAGTCTTTAGTCTCACTTAAAGTCCACATAACCGCCTCCTTCGTTTATTAATCCGGCGCGCTTCCAGTTGCGTGTCCAATGCTGGTCTGTTTTAACGTGTCCTTTTCGCACATATTTAAAAACATTATCAGCAAAATCATTAACGCTGTATCCTTCGGCGTTCCGGGTTACAATTCCTTCAATAGTTGCCGGCGCCTGGGTATGTATGTCAAAAGGCTCGAATATTCCTCTGCTTGCCGTTAATGCCAAAAAGTCTTTTTCAAATACAATTTGATCATCCGGGGTTTTCAAAGTACTTATAACAGGTACCACCGGTAAGCCTATCATATCGGCATAAAATTTGGTCTCGTCCCAGCCCAGCCATTGGTCATGTTCCCTGATACCGAACACATAAAAATGATGTTCCAAATTCCTGTATTCTATCGAATGAACAGCGTAAAGGTTTTCGACAAAAATCTCTAACGACCCAAGGTCATTTTTAATTAATTGCCAAAAACGCCGTATACTTTCAGTCCACGCAGATGTTGTTGGTGCAGCGTGCGAACGCGCAAATACCCCGTATTTCGACAGGCAATTATTTTCGCCATCAAGTTTTTCGGTATGAATTAAATTGGGGATCTTTTGAAGATGCTCCCAGTAGTCGTGCTTAATCCTGTCGTCGCTGGTTGTTCCAGGCGAAAATGGATAATGATAAGTACGACCATATTTTTGTGAAATAGCCATGTTATTAAAATTAAATAAAAGGAAATAGAAATCTTTACCTCCCCGGGATGGGAAGGCCATTATACATTTAATATGCTAATGAGAT
>Ga0105239_10001965_pt1 | contig 26745 bp, 11 predicted proteins | sample KBSC44metaG_FD_92761 | JGI IMG/M metagenome (GOLD analysis project Ga0105239, IMG submission 92761) | Corn rhizosphere microbial communities from Kellogg Biological Station, Michigan, USA - KBS C4-4 metaG | ecosystem: Host-associated > Plants > Roots > Rhizosphere > Soil | place: Michigan, USA...
CTCGTCATCCCGGCGCAGGCCGGACGAGCGCGTAGCGCGAAGAACGCCCGAAGGGCGGCCCCGAAGGGGCGAGCGAAGCGAGTCATCCAGTAACGACCACGCTCGATGGTCGCGTTGCGCGCAGCTTGTCTCGCCTATGGCGAGGGTTTCGAGCCGCTGCCGCTGCCCGAGTTACTTTCTCTTGCTTGCCCTAAGTCAAGCCTATATAAACTTCTCGCATGTGCGAAAAAAAAGCGGCCGTCAGGCCGCTTCGTAGTGTCTCACTTCATCGCGCTTGGCGGACCGGAGAACACACGAAGGTGTCCTTGTCCTACAAGGAAATTCTTGTAGCAGGCGAGCATGACATTCCAGGCCTCCCGGGCAACGGCGGGGCCTCTTTCGATGACCTTTTCGTTCTCATCGATGATGGCGAACGTCACTTTCTGCCCCTCCCGGGTCTCAGCAGAAAGGCCTTCGAAGCAGACCGCGGTAAGGATGGCCTGAGTCAGGCCACCGGTTGAGGGAATGCCAATCATGCATGCTCCAGCAAGAGGAAGGGATGGGACACGAGCGTTTCGGAGGAGGTCGCCAAGACGGTGCGGAGATATCCACGAGCGTGGTCATGGCGACGATCAGCAGCATTACGCTCGTCTTGAGGTTGGGCAAGGAGAGGCCGTTCTGAACGAGGTCTCACAGAACAACGTGGGTGCTGCATGGGCGGCGAGGCGTGGCGAAGGAGGCCATTATCGTTGGCAAGGCGGGGCACATGAGCAATCTCGTCGTGGTGTATGAGTGGACGAGTACACAAGCGACGGCTCTGCGATGGAGGCGAAGGCAAGCCTCTGTCCATAGCGGGGCGGGCTATAGGTACAAACGGCCACCCAAGAGAGCGGCTACACGACTGATTGGGCTGGTGCGATGTGCGGTGGCGTTTTGACGAGCACTATCCGATGCACCAACGCCGGCACGCAGCTGCGCGATCGTGGAGATGGTTGTCGATCCCGATGGAGAGGGACGTATCGCTCTTTCATGGGCTCGAAAATGTTTGGCCCCATCGGAAAAAGGTAATCACGGTCATCATGCTTTTTCATAGATATGTTTTTCGCGTCAGATCAATGCGATAGAGGTTGATCTCCATGGTAATCTTTGAGGTGATCAGAAGGTCATTGATTACCTCCTTAGAAGGTAATGGTGCGGACGGAGCCGGCCACGAAAAATCAATGGCTTAGGAAGTGATTACCTTTAGGGTTACCTCTGATCACTTTTTGAGGTAACCATTGATCTGTGTAAGATCAATGACTTGGGCGCCACAAAGCGACGGATTACCTCGATTACCTGTCTCCGATATAGCCGGACTTTCCAGCGGAAGGTAGAAGCTGGCTGGCATAGAAAAACCGCCACCGCAGAGTTAGTGCTGGCCGGTGCTGGGGTTCCGCTTGTTGATACGTTCCCTCAACGTGGCCGCTTTCGCTGGTGCGTGCATAAGCCAGCGCATCCACCGTCACGAACGATCACACGGGACCTGTGGGCGTGCGTCAAAGCGCGTCGCCGCCGTCTCGCTTTCCATGCCCAACGGGCCGCGCCAGGCCGGTTCTGGGGGGCTGTGGACGGCTTCGTCGAAATCGGCTTCTAAAGGGGGCGCGGGTGCGGCGGGGTAACTGCGCGGCGCAGGGGCGTGCCGGTGCTGTTATCGGGGCGCTCGCCTTTAACCCTTCGCACGCCGCCACGCGAACTCCTCGGCTCGGCTATGGATCTGTCTGTGAAGGCCACCGCCATGAACACAAGCTCCGCGGTGGCGAGGTATGCGAGAGCGGATGATCGCTTACTCGTCAATTAGGCCGAGCAGCCGGGCCCGATCGACGGCGTGTCGCCGTGTGCTCGCCGATAATTTCTGAAACAGATTCTTCAGATGCCATTTAACGGTCTCGCCGCTGATATCCAGTGTGCGGGCGATCATCTTGTTCGGCATACCCTTTTCGAGCAACTGGAGAATTTCGGCCTCTTTCGTCGTCAGCAGGCCCTGCTTCACCGGAACGGCTGACAAGGCTTGCTCGTTGGCCGGCGAGGGCAAGAGTTCCCCGGCCATGCGTACCGCATCCGGATGGGTGTCGATGAGCAGGCGCACATTGCCGCCAAGCTGAGCGAGGCCGATCGCTTCCGACATCAATGCAGCCGCCTCGACGGCGCCGCGCCGCCGCGCCAGTACCGCGCGCAGCACCTTGAGCGCATGCACGTCCTGGTTGCAGTTCAGTTGATGGGCGAGCGCATCCGCGGATTTCAGCTGCCGCTCCACCTCGTCGAAATGGTGGCGCACGAAGGCGGCGTACGCCTTCGCGATCGCGCAGGCCAGCGAGACCTGCAGCAGGAACGGCTGGTAGGCCTTGCGCCGGAACACGGGGGCGAGCTGTTCCAGCGCCGCCACCAGCTTCGCCACCGTCTCGGCGCGCCCGCTCAGCGCATGGATGCGCACCCGCTCGGCCAGGCTGTGCAACTGCAGGCGCGGCGACTTGCGCTCCTGCGCCAGCTCGTCGAGACGGTCGAGCAGGGCCAGGGCGCGCCGCTCGTCGCCTTTGTCGAGCGCGATGCGGACCAGCGTGTAATAGGCGCTCAGGATGACATCGGGGTAGCAGCCGTCGATCACGTCGAGCCGGTTGGCCAGCAGCACCTGCGCCGCTTCCGACTGTCCGCGCTGCAAGGTGGCGGCGGCGAGCACGGAGGCATAGGTGCAGGCGATCGTGCTGCGCCGGCCTTCCTCCGTTTCCGCCGCGGCCAGCAGGGGGCGCAGCGCAAGCTCGGCCAGGTAGGCGTTGCCGTCCCACAGATGGCTGAGGCCGACCATGGTCTTCGACATGGCGGCGGTAAGCCGCAAGGATCCACCCTCGCCATGCTTCGCCACCTGCGCGGCCAGTTCGCGGACTTTACCGGTGAGGCCCGCATGCAGTGCGACGATGCAGGTGCCATTCACCGGTGCGGCGAAATACACCGGCTCCTCGACCTGGGCCGCCGCCTGCGGCCATCGGGCGATCAGCTCGGGCACCAGCCCGAGACGATCGGAAAAGATCGCCGCCGCGCCGGCCACCCATAGCGCGACCATCAGCCGTTGCGGCGTGTTTGCCGGATCGGCCGCCGCCTTGAGGCCGATCTGCAGCGCTTCCTCGTGGCGGTCGCCGAGCGCCCACACCCAGGCAGCGACCAGCTTGAACGACATGTCCCCAGCGAGGATCCGCGACGGGATGCGCGTCAGCCATTCGCGCGCCTCGGCCAGCCGGCCATGTGTGCCGAGCATCCACATCGCACGCATGGCGTACGCATAGGCCTGTTCTTCATCGCCGGCGGCCAGCGCATGGCGCGCCGCTTCGTGGAAGCGTTCGCGCCCCGCGAACCAGCGCGACGCGTGTGTGTGCAGCTGGACCTGCTCGGCGCGCGGCAAGGCCTCGAAGCGCTCCAGCAGGAATTCCCGGGCCAACGGATGCAGGCGGATCCAGCCTTCGCCTCCGCCCATCATCATGAGCGGGGTTTCCCGGGCCAGCGCATCGAGCAGGGCCTCCGCGCGCGGATGACCGGTCACGGCTTCGCACAGGTCGGCGTGCGGATAGTCGAGGATCGCGATGCGGATCAGGAAATCCGCATCCGACGCGGAAAGGCCGGAGAACAAGGCATCGACGAAGTAACTCTGCAGATCGCCATGGCGGGCTGAAAAGGTGTCGGCCGCGAGAACCGCGTCGTCGGCGTACTCGATCCTGGAAATGGCGAACTGCAGGCCGATCGGCCAACCCTGCACGGTATCGTGCAGCCTGGCGGACTGATGCACACTCAGCCGCTGGCCCAGGCGACGGTCGAGAATGTCGATGGATTCCTCGAGCCGGAAGCGCAGGTCTTCCGTCTTCAGCACGGCGAGATTGCCCTTCGCCACCAGCTCCGCGATCGGCAGCGGCAGCAGTACGCGCGATCCCATCACCACATGCAGGTTCGCCGGCGCGTTGAGCAGCAGGTATTGCAGCGCGGTGAGTACGGTCGCCTCGGGCAGGCGTTCGGCGTCGTCGATCATCAGCACGGTGTCGGTACCGAGCAGCGCGATCTCGCCCAGCAGCGCGGTGAGGGTGGCCACTTCCTGGTCGATGCTGTTCTCGCACTGGATCGCGAGCGCGCCGAACACCGCCTTCCCGCTGACGTTGCCGACGGCGTGCAGCAGGCCGAGCGTGAAACGCATCGGCTCGTCCTGGCGGTCGGTGCTCAGCCAGGCGACCAGTGCGCCCTGTTCCATCCACTGGCGCCGCCACTGCAGCAGCACAGTGGTCTTGCCGAAACCGGCGGGCGCCGCCAGCAGGATGGCGGCGCGTTCACGGGCGGAGATCCAGAAAGGTTGCAGCCGGTCGCGTTTCGCTGCGCCACGCAGCAGGCGCGGCGGTGTCGTCTTGAGAACCAGCTCGGGCTCGGTCATGGGCTGCAAGGCAGCCGTGACGCACGTATCGAATGGCTGGCTGCGCCGATCGCCCGACCAGGAAACGCCATGACATACCCCCCTGTAAGCCCCCCGACCGTCACGCTGCTTCGAGGCACCGTGATGAGTGCATCTTGCCAATGATCGGCCGAATGATAATCTCCGCCGGCAAGAATTTACGAGGCGGCGGTTCCGGCGTCCGGAACGGGCGGATTCATCATGGCATTCACGCCGCCGCATCCAGGGGATCCCCCCCCATCGTGGGTGGGGGCCGCACGCACATCTTCGGCGGGACCAAAAGGCAGAATGAAGCCCGACATCCCAGGTGCAGATCATCGCGCCAACGGACGCCGGCGATCCTGGCTTGAGCTGGAGTGCTCGAGCAGGAAGGTAAGCGTTCGCGGACCGGCAAGGGTAGGGGCCGGTCCACAACCTTGCGGGCGTGCATTTCCGGGGAGGGGGACAATGAGGTTCCTGATTGCCGATGTTCATCCCATCATTCTGGTGGCGTTGTCCGACATGCTGCGGACGGCATTTCGCAACAGAAATTCGCAGATCGATACCGCCATCGGCGTTCCCGGGCTGCTGCGCCGCCTGAGGGGGGGCTGCTACGACTACCTCATCCTGGAGCCGGACATGGCCGCGGCGAAAGGTATCCCTCTGCTCAAGGCCGTCCGGGATGCGGGCTCGCCGCCGCGGCTGATCGTCTACACTGGCAACACGAGTCCCTGCGTGGCGCTGGCGGCGCTGGACCATGGCGTCGCGGCCTATATCTCCAAATGCAGCGGGCCGCAGGTGGCCATCGATGCGATCCATGCCGTAGTCGCAGGCCAGACCTTCCTCGATCCTTCGATCGACGTGGAGGCGGCACGCAACCACCCGTGGTACAGCCTCAGCCATGCCGAACGCAATGTCATGCTCGCGCTCGCCAAGGGCGAAAACATGCAGGCGCTCGCCATTGACAGCCAGCGCAGCTACAAGACTGTCTCGACGCACAAGTACAACGCTTTCAAGAAGCTCGGCCTGCGTTCCAAGGCCGAGATCGGCGCGTTCCTCAATCTCCATGGGCTGGGCTTTCTGATCGAGTGACGGAGCGGCCATGATCCAATTCCCAGGTGGGCGCCTGCATGGCACAGTGGCAGTACCGCCAGCGGACGGCCCGGCGAACTGAACGCACCACGCGAAGAGAAAGCATGCGACCTGTCCACTTCATTTCCGGCCTGCCCAGGTCCGGCTCCACGCTGCTGGCGGCGTTGCTGCGCCAGAACCCGCGTTTCCACGCGCATATGAGTAGCCCGCTCGCCGGCATGGTCGATGCCATGCTGGGCGAGATGAGCGACCGCAACCAGTATTCGGCCTTCATCACTGACGAGCAGCGCCGGCGCGTGCTGCGGGGTCTTGTCGCCAGCTACTATGGCGGCGAGTACACGGCAGAGGTCATCTTCGACACGAGCCGCACCTGGTGCGCGAAGCTGCCGGTATTGAGCGAACTCTATCCGGACTTCAAGATCATCGCCTGCGTGCGCCAGGTGCCGTGGATCATCGACAGCCTGGAGCGGGCGGTGCAGAAGAATCCCTTGCGCCCGTCCTTCATGTTCAATTTCCAGACCAGCGGCACGATCTACCACCGTGTCGAAGGCTTCGCCACGGGCGAGGGCATCCTTGGGTACTCGTATAACGCCTTGAAGGACGCTTTCTTCGGCGAACATGCGCAACACCTGATGCTGCTGCAGTACGAGACGCTAGTGCGCGAGCCGGCCGCGGCCATGGCGGCGGTCTACGATTTCATCGGCGCGCCGCGCTTCCAGCACGACTTCGACCACGTGCAGTTCGATGCCAGCGAGTTCGATGAGCGCACCGGCATGCCGGGCCTGCATGCGGTCGGCAGCAAAGTGGCCGCGCGCGAACGCGCCACTGTGCTGCCGCCGGATCTGTTCCGGCGCTTCGAGAACGATGCGTTCTGGCGCCATGCGTCGTCGAATCTGCGCGGCGTGCGTGTGGTGTGAGGCGCGCGTTCGCTGCCACGCAACCACACGTTGCCGATCCGTGATTTTCCGCCACCACGACCGGATCGCCACCATCTGACCCGCACCCGCCGGAAACGCCTCGCCCTAGGGACGGTTCGGTGGCAGTCACTGCCCTCTGCGCTGGACGTGCACAGCTTCTCTTCCCTGGAGGAGCTCCGAGCGTCGTGAGACGGTCGCGAAGGGACGAAAGCAGGATAGCTTTCGTCCCTTTTTTGCCCACGTCGCGGCGTTCGCGTAATGGCAACCGAAGGTTGCCGTTTTGCGGGCTTCCGGCACACGTCCGGCACCGCCAAGCTTTTCATCGCGAACTTCAACGCCGACGTTGTGGCCGGCGATCTCATCAAGACAAAAGGGGTAGGGCAGTGGCGAGCGATTACCCTAAGAGTTTTCCCAATAGTTCGGCGCGGCTGCCGAACCTAGCCTATGCATACCTCCGATGGCCTTTCGACCTACACGGGCGACCGGCGAGTTTCTCAGACGCAAGGAACGGGAGATGGACGCGGCGCATCACGAAGAACATCCGGCGTATCCGGCCCTGGCCGCATTGCTCGGCAACGACGCCTGTCGGGTCAGCGTGGTGCTGTGCGTGTTTCACCACACGGTCGGCGGCGACCTGCGGAGGATGGAGCATGCCGCCGTCGCCGGTGAATGGATGCGGGTGCGCGAGCTCGCCCACCGCACCGCGTGGGGCTGCCGCTTCATCGGCGAAGACCGGGCCGCGGATGCGCTGGAGGCCGTCGGGCACTCGGTGCCCGACGCCTTCGTCAAGACTTTTTGGGGCGCCCACGGAGCGCTCGTCGACGTACTCGATCGCGCTGCCGCGTTTACGGACATCCGCGACAGGAGACACCTGGACTGAGCAGTGCATCCGTTGGAGCCAACAGGGGAGGAAGGGCTCATGAATCGTGTTTTCCGCATCATCTGGTCGCGGGCGCTGCACACCTGGGTAGTGGCATCCGAGCTGGCGACGCGCCGCGGCAAGAGCGGCGGCCAGGTCGATCGGCGCGCCGGTGCCGACAGCATCGGGCCGGGGCATCTCGATGTCGTGCACGCATCCTCGCCCTGGCCGCTGCGGCTGAGCATCCTCGCGGCCCTGCTGGCGCTGCAGGCGCCCGTGCATGCGGTCGACCGCTACTGGGACGTCAACGGCACCAGCCTCGGCAACGGCGGCACCGGCACCTGGAACACCAGCAGCCCGTTCTGGAGCCCGAGCAATGACGGTGTCAGCGGCCCCTACAGTGCGTGGAACAACGCGGCGCTGTACGACGCCTACTTCGGCGGCACCGCCGGTACAGTGACGCTGAGCGGAGCGATTACAGCCCACAACCTGACCTTCCAGACTGACGGCTATGCGCTCACGGGCGGCAGCCTGACGCTCGGCGGCACGGCCCCCACCGTTTCGGTGACGACCGGCACTACGTCCATCGCCTCCTCGATCAGCACCGCCGATGCCTGGAGCAAGACAGGCGGCGGCACGTTGACGCTCAACGGCAGCGGCAATTTCGGCGGCGGCCTCAGCGTCACCGGCGGCGCACTTACGCTGAACGCGGCCAACTCGTTCACAGGGAACGTCAACATCACCGGCGGCAACCTGTCCATCGGCTCGATCGGCGATGCGGCGCTGGGCAGCGCGGCCAACCAGGTATTTCTGGCCGGTGGGCGATGGCTCACTGCGACGGGCACGCTCGCGTCCAGCCGCGTCGTCAACCTCACCGGCGGCAACTCCGGCATCAGCGGCGCCGGCGTGGGGGGCGTCCGCTACACGGGAGCTGGCGGGTTGGTGCTTGCCGACGGCGTGTCACTCACCAACAACGCGAACGACTATCTGGGGCAAACCCAGTTCACCACCGCGACGGGATGGTCGGGCAGCTACAACGCCTTCAGCTCGATCGCCGACTTGGGCGTGGCCAGCGCGCTCGGCGCCCCCACCACCGTGGCCAACGGCACCATCGTGATCGGGCGGAGCGGTGGCCAGGATCTCGGTCCGACCCAGGTGTACTACACCGGCAGCGGCAACAGCTCCAACCGCAACTGGCAGATGAACCCCGGCAGCTACGCTGGCGCTGCCATTCTGTATAACGCCGGCACCGGCACGTTGCGGCTGACCGGCAATATCAACGGCGGTGGGGCAGCGGGGCACTACATCGGCTTCCGCGCCCAAACGGCCGATATGGAGTTGCTGGGCGTGATCAGCGCCAACGACGGCCGCGCGGTCGAGTTCAACGCCAGCAGCGGGCGTACGATCCGGCTGGGTGTCGCCAACACGTTCTCGGGCACGGCCTCGGTCCAGGGCGCCGGCAAGGTCGAGGCGGCGGTGATCGCCAACACCGGCGTCGCCGGTTCGCTGGGCGCCGGCTCGATCTCGATTGGCGGCAACCTCTCCTATGTCGGCGCCGGCGAGTCGAGCAACAAAGCCTGGAACCTCAACAACGGTTCGCTCAACAGCAATGGCACCGGCGCCCTGTCGCTGAGCGGCACGTTCGGCATCACCAACACGGCGACCCTCGGCGGCAGCTTCACCGGCGCCGACAACCTCATCTCGGGCGTCATTTCCGGTGCCGGCAACCTGCGCAGCGCGGGCAATGCCACCTGGACCCTGACTGGCGCCAATACCTATACCGGCAGCACCATCGTCAATGGCGGCGTGCTGCGCGCCGGCACGGCTACGGCCTTCGGCGGGTCCACCACTGCGCAGGTCAACGGCGGCACGCTGGACCTCAACGATTTCGACCGCAGCTTCAACACGCTGTCCGGTACGGGCGGTACGGTCGACCTTGGCACCGCCAACCTGACCCTGCAGGCGGTGGCGGGCACCACGGCAACCTACGCTGGCAACATCACCGGCAGCGGCAGCCTCACCAAGCTGGGCGCGAGCACGCAGACGCTGACCGGCGCCAACACTTACACCGGCGCCACCACCATCGGCGGCGGCGTGCTGGCCCTGGATTTCAGTCCCGCCGGCGGACCGACCAGCAACATCATCAGCGCCAGCTCCACGCTCAACATGGCGGGCGGCCGGCTCAACGTGATCGGCGCGGCGGGCGAGAGCAATACGCAGACCTTCAACGGCCTCAACGTCACCGCCAGCAACAACACCATCGACGCCAAGTCAGGCACCGGCGGTAGCCTCACCGTGAACCTGGGCTCGATCAACCGCACGGGCGGACTGATCAACTTCAACCTGCCGACCAGCGGCAACATCACCACCACCAACACCACCCTGGGCGGGTGGGCCACGGTCAACGGCACGGACTATGCCAAGGTGGTGGGCGGCAATATCGTTGCGTTCACACCCGTGGACTACACCAACAAGGACAACGCGGCCAACTGGCTCAACGGCGAGTACATCACCGATTCCACCGGCTTCTTCAATACGGTGTCCGGCACCAAGCAGCTGGGCGGCCTGCGCTATACGGTGGCCAAGTCCACCACGGTCACAGTGAGCCCCGGCCAGACCCTGGGCGTGGACGGCACCATCATCGTGGCACCGTCGGTGCTCAACACCAATCAGGTGATCACGGGCGGCATGATGACCGGCGCCAGCGGTGGCGACCTGGCCGTACAGCAGAACAGTGCCGGCAACTTCACCATCGCCTCGCAGATCGTCGACAACGGCACGGGTACAGGCTTCGTCAAGGCGGGTACCGGCCTGGTGACGCTGAGCAATAACGGCAACACCTACACCGGCGCCACGCGCGTGGCGCAGGGCACGCTGTCAGTGAGCAGCATCAAGAACGGTGGCGTGGCCAGTGGCATCGGCGCATCCTCTGCCGCGCCGTCGAATCTGTCGCTGGAAGGCGCCACGCTCAGCTACACCGGTACCGGCGACACCAGCGACCGCGGCTTCACTTTCGCCAAGTCCGGCGCCATCGTGGAAAGCGGCGTGCAGGTGACCAACGCCAACGCCAACCTCACCTTCAGCGGACTGGTGAGCAGCCCGGACGGGGCGAACTTCCTCAAGAGCGGCCCCGGTACGCTGACCCTGGCCAATCCCGCCAATACCTTCACCGGCATCGTCACCGTCAACGGCGGCCTGCTCGGCGCGACGACCCTGGCCAACGGCGGGCAGGCGAGCAGCATCGGCGCGGGAAGCAGCGCGTCGGCCAACCTCGTGCTCAATGGCGGCGGCCTGCAGTACACAGGCGTCACCGTCGGCACCGACCGTGGCTTCACCCTGGGCAGCAGCGGCGGCACCATCGATGTGACTCAGGCAGGGACGACGCTGACCGACAGCGGTATCGTGACCGGCAGTCGCCGCCTAACCAAGAACGGCGCCGGCACGCTGGTGCTGACCAGCGCCAACACCTATACCGGCGGCAATACGGTCAATGGCGGCATCCTGCGCGCGGGCGCGGCGAACGTGCTCGGCGCCTTGACCAGTGCGCCCACCAACCTGGCCAACGCGGCGGGCGTGGGGCTCGACCTCAACAACTTCGACAACCTGATCGGCCCGCTCAACGGCGGTGGCGCCAACGGCGGCAACGTGACGCTGGGCTCGGGCACGCTGCGCATCGCCTCCGGCAACGGCAGCTACTCGGGTGTGATCAGCGGCACCGGAGGCGTCTGGCGCACCGATGGCGGCAATCAGACCTTCAACGGCTGCAACAACACGTACACAGGCGCCACCACCCTGCAGGGCGCCACCCTCACGACCGACTGCCTGGCCAATGGCGGGCAGGCTAGCGGCATCGGCGCATCGTCCGCCGCGTCGGCCAACCTGGTGTTCAGCAACGGTAACCTGAACTACACCGGCAGCACGGTCAGCATCGATCGCGGGTTCACGCTCTCGGGCTACGGCGTCATCGACGTCATCAACGGCACCACGCTCGGTTTCAGCGGCCAAGTCGTCGGCGGAGGCGAGCTGTACAAAGACGACACCGGCACGCTGGTGCTGTCCGGCAACAACACCTACACCAACAACACCCACGTAAGGGGCGGCATCCTGCGCGCCGGCTCGGCCACGGCCTTCGGCAGCACCAACTCCTTCTGGATGGACAACACCGCCGGCGCACTGCTGGATCTGAACAATTTCAACGCCAACGCGGGAGCCCTGATCGGCGGCGGGAGCACGGGCGGCAACATCGCCTTGGGCACGGGCACGCTGACGATCAGGGACGGCCTGGGTCAGACGTATGCCGGTGCGATCTCCGGTACCGGCAGCCTGATCAAGAACGGAACGGGGACGCAAACCTTGTCCGGCTGCAGTAACAGCTACACCGGCGCGACGACGATCAACGCCGGCGTGCTGGCGGTCAACTGCCTCAACAACGGTGGCGTGGCCAGTTCGGTCGGCGCATCCAGTGCCGCGCCGGCCAATCTGACCATCAATGGCACGCTGCGCTATGTCGGCACCGGCAGCAGCACCGACCGCCAGTTCACCCTGGGCACCAGCGGCGGCACGCTGGATGCCTCAGGCACGGGCATCGTCGAATTCACCAGCACGGCCCCGGTGACGCTGGCCGGCGCGAATACCGCGCGCACGCTGACCCTGACTGGCACCAATACCGGCTACAACCTGCTGGCCGAGCAGTTGGACAACAACGGCGCGGGCGTCACCTCGCTGACCAAGACCGGCACCGGCACCTGGCGCCTGACCAACGCCAACAGCACCTACACTGGCGTCACCCGCATCAACGGCGGCGTGCTCAGCGTCGACCAAATGGCCAACGGCGGCCAGGCCAGCAGCATCGGTGCCTCGTCGAGCGCGGCGAGCAACCTAGTGATCGGCAACGGCTCCACGCTGCGCTACACCGGTGCCGGCGACACCACCGACCGCCAGTTCACTCTGGATACCGGCGTCACCTACATCGAATCCTCGGGCACCGGCGCGCTGCAATTCACCAACACTGGCGCGGTGGCGCTGCTCGGCACCAATGCGACCCGCACCATCGCCCTGGGCGGCACCAATACCGGCGCCAACACCATGGGCGGCGCCATCGGCGACAACGGCACCGGCAAGACCACACTGGCCAAGAACGACAGCGGCACCTGGGTGCTGACCGGCAACAACACCTACACCGGCAATACGGTCATCAACAACGGCAACCTGATGATCGGCAACGGCGGCACCACGGGCAACGCCGGCGCCGGCAACGTGATCGTGGATTCGCCCACGTCCACGCTGTCGCTCAACCGCAGCGACACCTTCACCTTCAGCGGCACGCTGAGCGGCCCCGGCACACTGGCGCAGGTCGGCACCGGCACCAGTGTGCTGACGTCGGCAAGCAACCAGATCGGCGCCACCACCATCAGCGCCGGCACGCTGCAAGTCAACGGCGGTCTGGCGACACCGACCATCGGCATGACCGGCATCTCGGCGCTGACCGTCAACGGCACGGTGCAGGCGAGCGGCGGCACGCCCACCGCAATCACCGGCGATGCGGGCAACCAGAGCATCACCGTGAATGGCGGCGGCACGCTGCTGGCCAACGGCGACCTGGGCGACGGCAGCGATGCACTCAACCTCACTGGCATGCTCAACACCGGCACGGGCACGTTGAGCCTTGGGAACGGCAATGACGTGATGACGCTGCACGACGGCGCGTCCATCGCCGGCACCGGCGTGGACGCTGGCGCCGGCACCGACCAGTTGGTGATCGATAACGCCAACCCCTACACCTTCAGTGGCGCGGGCGTCAGCGGCTTCGAGCAGTTGACCAAGCAGAACAGCGGCACGCTCACCCTGACCGGCGCACAGGCCTACAGTGCCGGCACCGCGGTCATGGCTGGCACACTCGACGTGGACGGCACGCTGACCACGCCCAGCATGGCGCTGGGCGACAACACGCTGCTCAATGTCGACGGCACGGTCGAGGCTGCCGGCGGCGCACCGGCGCTCCTGATCGGCAGCAGCGGCGCCAATGCGATCCAGGTCAACAGCGGCGGCGTGCTGCGTGTCAATGGCAACTTGGGCCCAGGCAACGACACGATCACCGTGGCCGGCACGCTGGATACCGGCGGCAGCGCGCTCGGCCTGGGTGACGGCAACGACGTACTGACCCTGCGCGACGGCGCTACGCTTGCCGGCGTGGGTGTCGACGGCGGCACCGGCGTGAACCAGCTGGTGCTGGACAACGCCGGCGCGCTGAGCTTCAACGGCAGCCAGACCGCTGGCTTCGGCGGCCTGGTCAAGCAGAACACCGGTACGGCCACCATGACCGGCACGCAGGGTTTCGCCCTTGGCACCGCGATCAACCAGGGCGCGCTCGATGTGGACGGCAATCTGACCACGCCGACCATCAGCCTGGCCGACGGCACCACCATGAACGTGGACGGCAGCGTGCAGGCGGCGGGCGGAGCGCCCACAACCATCAGCGGAAGCACCGGCAGCAACACCGTCAGCGTCGGTGCGGGTGGCACGCTGCTGGCCAATGGCGACCTGGGCGCCGGCAACGACGTGCTCGACGTGGCCGGCACGCTCGACACGGGCGGTGGCGTGCTTGCCTTGGGCGACGGCGACGACAGGCTGACCATCCACGACAATACCAACATCGTCGGCACGGTGTCCGCCGGCGCGGGCAACGACACCTTCGACACGCACATCGACACGGTGGCCAACCTCGGCGCGGTGCAGGGCTTCGAGACGCTGGCCAAGACTGGCGCGGGTACCCTCAACATCAACGGTCCGCTGAGCTCGGACTTCAATACGGTGAACGTGCAGACGGGCACGTTGAACGTGACCGCCGCCGGCAGCGTGGTGGGCAGCACCGGCATCCCGTTGACCACGACAGTCGCTGTCGGTGCCACCTTGAACGTGGACGGCAGCTACGGTTGCAGCGCGGGCGACGACACGATGACCGTCGCCGGCACCGTATCGGGCAGCGGCACCATCGACCTGTGCGGCGGCAATGACACGCTGACCCTGCAGGACGGCGCGGTGCTCAACAACACCATCAGCGGCGGCACGGGCAGCGATACGCTGGTACTCGACGTGGCTGGCGCATCGTCCTTCGATGCCAGCCGCACGACCAACTTCGAGCTGCTGCAGAAGACCAACGCCGGCACCGCGACGTTGACCGGCTCCCAGAGCTTCAGTGGCGGCACGACGGTCAGCGGCGGCACGTTGAGCGTGGCCGGCACGCTCCAGACCCCCACCGTAAGCATCGCCGGCGGCACGACCTTCAACGTGGACGGCACCGTCAATGCCGGTGCGGGCACGCCGGTGCTGATCAGTGGCGATGCCGGCAGCAACACGGTTTCCGTGGGTGCCGGCGGCAACCTGCTGGCGACCGGCAATCTCGGCGCGGGCGTCGATACGCTCGATGTCAGCGGTACGCTCGATACCGGCGGCGGCGTATTCTCGCTGGGCGACGGCGACGACAGCTTCATCGTGCACGACGGCACCACCGTGCTGGGCACCATCGACGGCGGCGCCGGCCTGGATACGCGCACCTACGACATCAACGGCACGGCGACGCTCGGCGCGCTGCTCAATTTCGAAGGCGTGACCAAGACCGGCACCGGCGTACTCAATGTCACCGGGCCAGGCGCCACCGCGCTGCAAGACGTGCAGGTACTCGGCGGCACCTTGAACGTGGCCGCGGGCGCGAGCATCGAGGCGACCGTGGGCAGCCCGCTGACCACCACCGTGGCCGGCGGCGCCATCTTGAACGTGGACGGAAGCTACGGCTGCGGCGCCGGCAGCGACACCATGACCGTGTCGGGCACGCTCTCCGGCAGCGGCACCATCAACCTGTGCGGCGGCGACGACACGCTGGTCCTCAACGACGGCGCGAATCTGGCCGGCCTGGCCCATCCGATCGACGGCGATGCGGGTACCGGCGACAAGGTGGTGCTCAACAATGCCGGCGCGCTGACCCTGGACGCGAGCCGCGTCGCCAACTTCGAAGTGCTGCAGAAGGACAACACCGGCGAGGCCACCTTGACCGGCACGCAGACCTTCAGTGGCGGCACGCTGCTCAATGACGGCACGCTGACCGTGTCGGGGCAGCTCTCTACGCCGACGGTCACCATGGCGGACGGTACCGTGCTCAACGTGGACGGCCAGATGGACGGCGGCGTGGCCGGCGCGGCGGCGATCACCGGCAGCAGCGGCGTCAACACGGTCAACGTGGCGGCCGGCGGGCTGCTGGTCGCCACCGGCGACCTGGGCGACGGCAACGACGTGCTCAGCGTGGCCGGCACGCTCCAGACCAACGGCGGCGTGTTCTCGCTGGGCGCCGGTGACGACACCTTCAAGGTGTTCGACACCACCAATACCGCGGGCGCCACCATCGACGGCGGCGCAGGCAACGACACCCTGGGTGTCAACATCAGCAGCGGCCACACCGTGCCGCTGGGCAGCCTGCTGGGCTTCGAGTCGCTGGGCAAGTCCGGGCAGGGCACGCTGGAGATCCAGGGTGCGTCGAACTTCATCGACGTCAACCTCAACGAGGGTCTCTTGCGCGTGACCGGCACGGGCAGCGTCAGCGCCGTCAACACCAACATCCTGGCCGGCGCGACGCTCGAGCTGGCCGATGGCGGCAGTTACACCGGTACCAGCGGCGCAGACAGCTTCACCGTGGCCGGCACCGTGCTCAGCAGCGGCAACGGCAGCGGCACCATCAATCTCGGCGACGGCGACGACACCTTCATCATCAAGGACGGCGCCGACCTTTCCGGTCTGGCCACGCCGGTGAGCGGCGGGGCCGGGAACGACACGTTCGTCGCCGACCTGGTGGGCCACGCCGTGCTCGGCGGCGCCACCGATTTCGAGACGCTGACCAAGACCAACACGGGCACCTTGACCGTCGCCGGTCCGGCACCGTCCGCCTTCACCACGGTCAACGTCGATGGCGGCACGCTAGACGTCGGCGCGGCCGGCAGCCTCAGCGGCGTGACCGCCACCACGGTGGCCAGCGGCGCGACCTTGCACGTCGACGGCAGCTTCAGCGGTTCGGCCGGCAACGACAGCATGACCGTCGCCGGCACGGTCAGCGGCGGCGGCAACATCGCCTTCGGCGACGGCGACGATGTCTTGACTGTGCGCGATGGCGCCGACTTCAGCGGCTTCACCGGCACCCTCGACGGCGGCGCGAGCGGCACGGGCGACAGGGTAGTGCTGGACAACGCGCAGGCGCTGACCTTCGGCAGCGGCACGGTCACCAACTTCGAGTTCCTCGACAAGACCAATAGCGGCACGGCCACTCTGGTCGGCGACCAGAGTTTCAGCAGCGGCACCACGTTGAGCGGTGGCGAACTGGCAGTCGCCGGTACGCTGCATACTCCCGGCGTGACGCTGAGCGACGACACCACGCTGACCGTCGCCGGCAACCTGGACGCCGGCAGCGGCACGGCGGCCGCCATCACCGGCAGCGCCGGGGTGAACACGGTGAACATCATCGGCACCGCGCTGGCCACGGGCGACCTGGGCGCTGGCAACGACGTGCTCGACGTGCGCGGCACGCTCGACACCGCCGGCGGCGTGTTTGCGCTGGGCGACGGCGACGACAGCTTCGTCGTGCATGACGGCACGGTGGTGCAGGGCACGGTGGACGGCGGCGCCGGCGTCGACACGCGCGTGTACGACATCAACCTCACGGCCGACCTGGGCGCCCTGGTCAATTTCGAGGGCGTGACCAAGACCGGTACAGGCGTGCTCAACATCAACGGCCCGGCCACCACCAACCTGCAGCAGGTCAGCGTGCTTGGTGGCACCTTGAACATCGCGCCGAACGCCACCGTGGCGGCCATCGCCGGCGGTCCGCTCGACACCCTGGTGGCGGCAGGCGCCACCCTGAAGGTGGATGGCCACTTCGGGTGCGGCGACGGCGCGGACAGCATGACCGTGGCCGGCACCGTGTCGGGCACCGGCACCATCGACCTGTGCGGCGGCGACGACACGCTGACGCTGCAGGACGGCGCCGTGCTCGACAACACCATCAGCGGCGGCGGCCACAACCTGGGCGATACCGTGGTGCTCGACAATGCCGGCGCGCTGAGCTTCGATGCGTCTCGCACGATCAACTTCGAGTTCCTGCGCAAGACCAATGCCGGCGAGGCCACGCTCACCAGCAGCCAGAGCTTCAGCGGCGGCACCACCATCGACAGCGGCACGCTGACCGTGGCCGGCCAGTTGGAAACGCCGACCGTGGCCCTGGCCGATGGCACCACGCTCAACGTCAAGGGTACGGTGCAGGGCGCCGGCGCCACCGCGACCGTGCTGAGCGGCAGTGCCGGCACCAACACGGTGACGGTGGGCGAGGGCGCCACCCTGCGCGCGACCGGTGACCTGGGTGCGGGTAACGACGTGCTCGACGTGGCCGGCACGCTGGACACCGCCGGCGGCAGGCTGGCGCTGGGCGATGGCGACGACACGCTGACCATCCACGACAACACCCGCATCCTCGGCACGGTGGAGGCCGGCGCCGGCAACGATACCTTCAACGCCGACATCGCCACCGTTGCCAACCTTGGCGCGGTGCAGGGCTTCGAGACGCTCAGCAAGAGCGGCGCCGGTGTGCTGAACGTCAACGGCCCGGCCAGCTCGGACCTCACCGCGGTGAACGTGCGCGAAGGCACGCTGGACGTGACCGCCGGCGGCAGCATCTCGGCGCAGAACACCACGGTGGCCGCCGGCGCCACGCTGCAGGTCGAAGGCAAGTACGGCGGCACCAGCGGTGACGACACGTTCACGTCGATGGGTACCGTGCGCGGCGCGTTCGACTTCGGCGCCGGCAACGACAGCGTGTCTTTCACCGGCGGCGACATCAGCGGCGTCACCGCGCTGAACGGCGGCGCTGGCACCGACCGCCTCAGCTTCAGTGGCTTTGCACTGGACAGCGGCAAACTGCCCCTGCTGAGCGGCTGGGAGCGCATGGAACTGCTGAATGCCAGCAGCCTGACGCTGAGCGCGCCGCTGAACCTGCAGGGCGGCACGCTGGCGATCGATAGCACCTCCAAGCTGTTCGCCCAGCAGGCAGGCGCTTCTTTCGGCGGCAGCATCGAGAACGCCGGCCTGATCGACGTCGGCACCAACCGCCTGCCGATCAGCGGCAACTACGCCGGCAACAACGGCACGCTGCATCTGGACGTGTCACCGGAGACGCTGAAAGCGGGCGGGCTGGACGTCGGCGGCGACGTCAGCGGCGTCACCCGCGTGGCGTTCGACAGTGACGGCGCCAAGCTCTCCGGCGCGGGCAAGGTATCGATACTGGTGATCTCCAGCCCGAACGACAATCCAGCCACGCCAGGCAGCTTCGTGCCGGCCAGCACCGTCGACGGCGCCGTGCGCCTGAGCGGCAGCTCCTTCCCCTGGAGCTTCGACCAGAAAGCCGATCACAGCTGGTACCTGGAAGCGCAGGCCGGCCTGTTGCCGGAACTGCCCGCCTACGCCGTGCTGCCGACCCTGGGTGCGCTGATGGCGCGACAGAACGACGACCTTGTGCACCAGCGCCTGGCCGGCATGCGCAGCACCGAGCATCCGCAGTGCGGCAACAAGCCGGAGGAACGCGAAGCCATGCAGGCCGACACGCGCTTCGTCGACGACTGCCACGGTTTCTGGGTGGCGGCCACCGCGAGCAGCACGGACCTGGGGGGCGATCCTGGCGTCGCCGCCTCCGGCAGCGACGTGGGCATGTACGTCGGCTACGACTACGTGGGCTCGGACAGCAGCGGCAGCGGACGCATCGGCGCGTTCATCGGCTATCTGCACGGCAACTACTGGACCGACGGCCGTAACTCCACCGGCCTGCCGGGCATCGGCAAGGCCGGCATCCGCCTCGACACGCCGGTGGCCGGCTGGTACGGCAGCCTGTACTGCAACGACGGCAGCTACCTCGACACCGTAGTGAGCGGCGAGCGCGCCCGCGCCCGCATCCGTACTTCGGACGGCTTCACGCAGTCGCTCAGCGGCGGCAGCGTGACGGTCAGCGCAAAGCTCGGGCACCGTTACCAGCTGGACAGCGGCTGGACGTTCGAGCCGCACGTGAAGCTGGCGGCTACACAGGTCCATTGGAACAGCATGGTCGACGCCAATCAGCGCGCGCTGACCTTCAACAACCACTGGATGGGCACGGCCACCGTGGGTCTGCGTATGGAGCGGGTGTTCACCACCGATCGCGGTGCGATGATCAAGCCATGGGCGACGCTCGCCGTGCAGCGGACGCTCAATCAGGCGAGGGATGCCCTGCAGGTGGTCGAGCCCGGGGTGGGCGGGAACAGCTTGATGCTGCCCAATCAGGACCTGGGCACTACCGTTCGGTTGGATGCGGGCGTGGAAGCCCGGCTCAATCCGGGCGTGAGCCTGTTCGGCGTGTTATCGGCCAGCCGTGAGCTGAGTGGAAGCAAGTATCGGGAAGAGTCGGCTAACGTCGGTGTGCGGATACGTTGGTGACGATGCGGACTTGGCAAGGGGAGGGGCGGGTGAACGAGCTTGATGGCAGGGTGCATGACCGGGCGATATCCCGTGCCCAGCGAAACCCGCCGCATGGCGGCCTGCTCGTCGACCTGCTGCTTGCGCAGGACGAAGCCGCCGTGCTCCGCAAGCACAGCACGGCGCTGCCTGCGATAACGCTCGACGACAGGCAGCTGTGCGACCTGGAACTGCTGCTCAATGGCGGCTTCTCGCCATTGAAAGGTTTCATGACCCGCGCCGATTACCTGAGCGTGGTCGAACGGCTTCGCCTGGCGGACGGCACGTTGTGGCCGATGCCGGTCACGCTCGATGTCGACGCGGCCGTGGCGAACGGCATCCACCCCGGACAGGAAGTCGTCCTGCGCGACAGCGATGCCACGCCATTGGCGATCATGACGGTGGAAGATGCCTTTCGCTTGGATGGCGAGCATGAAGCCTTGCGTGTATTCGGAACCCTGGATACCGGCCATCCCGGAGTCGCGGAAGTGTTGGCGAAAGCAGGGCGGATCTGCCTAGGAGGGTCGATCCGCGGCATCCAGTTGCCGGCGCACGCCGATTTCGCCGCCTTGCGCGATACGCCGCGCAGCCTACGGGCCTGGTTCCAGGCAAATGGATGGCACAGCGTGGTCGCGTTCCAGACCCGCAATCCGATGCACCGCGCCCATTACGAACTGACCGTGCGCGCCATGTCCCAGACCGGCGCAAAGCTGCTGCTGCAACCGACCGTCGGCCGCACTCGCGCAGGCGACGTGGACCATTTCACCCGCGTGCGCTGCTATCAGGCCTTGCTGCCTTATTACGGGGGCGCCAGCACCAAGCTGTCGCTGCTTCCGCTGGCCATGCGCATGGGTGGCCCACGCGAGGCGCTCCTGCATGCCATCATCCGGAAGAATTATGGCGCCACGCATTTCATCGTCGGGCGCGACCATGCGGGCCCGGTTGAGTCCTCGAACGGGATGCCTTACTACGGACCGTATGACGCCCAGGCTCTGGTGCTGTCGCATGCCGACGAGCTCGGCATGCATATCCTGCCTTACAAGGAGATGGTGTATGCCGCCAACAGGGGCGCTTATGTGGCCACAGATGAAATACGTGGCGGTGACATGGCCCAAGCGATCAGCGGAACCGAATTTCGCCGGCGCTTAGCCGGCGGGGAAGAGGTGCCCGAGTGGTTCAGTTTTCCGGAAGTCGTGGCTATCCTGCGCGGCTCCTTACGTCCGCGCACGCGACCAGGGGTAGTCGTTTGGCTTACCGGCCTGTCCGGCGCAGGCAAATCCACCATAGCCAAAGCGCTTGCCGCCTTGCTTATGGAGCGCACGAATCGCACCGTCAGCATGCTCGATGGAGATGAGATGCGCCGGCATCTTTCTGCCGGACTAGGCTTTTCCCGCGAAGACAGGCTCGCCAATGTATTGAGGGTCGCTTTCGTGGCGGGCGAAATCGCAAAACACGGCGGCATTGCCATCTGCGCACTGATCTCGCCGTACGCGGACGCACGGAAGCAGGCGCAAAGTATGATCGAGGCGCATGGACATTATCTGGAAGTCCATGTGTCGACAGATCTAGCGGTCTGCGAATCGCGTGACGTCAAAGGGCTTTATGCGCTTGCTAGATTAGGCCAGCTCCCTCACTTTACTGGAGTGAGCTCGCCTTATGAGGTGCCGGAGAATCCAGCGCTGAGGATCGATGCAAGTTTTGCCTCAGCGACGGACCTGGCTGAGGATGTTTTTGAAGTACTTTTAGGGAATGGCGTGACGACGTGCGATGGATGGTGTAATGCAACTGAATAAGCAAAGCTGGTGAGTGCCTGGTTTAAAAAAGAAGGCGACCCAAAGGTCGCCTTCTTTTTTAAACCAGGCCGAGCTCTTGAAGATTCTCTTTTCGCACTTGGTCTAAAAGCTGTCGTGCAGCCTCAGGTCCTTGCCGAAGCTTCTCTTGCAATAGCTGGCAGCGCGGAACGTCTTTCGGATGCAGCGTAGGCGGAAGTTCGTCCAGCAATTTCGCCGCGCGCGACTCGTCTCCGAGCAAGATCAAAGATGCGGCGTAAATCAGCTGCGAATGCGGATTTCTCGACCCTTTCGATTCGACAAGGTATTGGACAAACTCCGCCAGACTGACCGGCGTATCTGACCTAAACGCATCTCGCGCTTCGGGTGATGCCAGGACGAAGTCCACAAGGACTTCTTCTGACATTTCCCCATTCTCGATGTAGGGGCGATCAGGAAGCCTGTCGCTGTAGAGAAGGTTCGGACCCGCAAAGTCAAACAAGGGGAATCGGAAATCTGAGATGTAGACCCCTCTTGGCGTGTAATCGAGGACGATGCCTCGAAGTATGTCTTCGAACGCACCGCGGAAAAAGTACACGTCCGAGCTCTTGAGTCCGCTCACTCGGTCATGCATCAGGCGAGATATCAAGCGTTTATTCATCGATTCAACGGCCTTCCGGGCGGATGACTGAAAAAAGGGTTCCAGAGGGCAGGTTGGCACCATAGGCCTTGGCTGGAAGTGTGAATTTTTGGCCTTGGGCATGCCGCTGGCCCCATATGACAAAGCCCTGCACTCGCGGGGCTTGTCTTTCAGTCGGGTGCCGCAGCGCTTGGCGCTGATTGCTTGGTCCCATAGGCGAAGACGATAGTGTCCGGCTCAAATTCGAACTTGATTTTCTCAGTAGGCGTGCTTCGCAATGTCTTATCGGATTGCGCGAACTGGTTGTAGTGCTTGGATGCGTGCCAGGCCGGCGGAGCGCCCATCTTGTATCAGAGAAGTATGAGCGCCAAGGGCTCAGGCGACCTGGTGGACCTGCCTGCGGCGCGCGCGGTCGTCCCCCCTCCTCGCCTGCACACTTCGCCCCCCATTTCTGATGCGATTGATGCGATGGCGTCCGGCCATGATTTACGGGATGGGGCGGCCGGTTTTGAGGGGGCGCTACATGATGATGATTGATGCGCGCTAGGACTGAATCTACGGCCTCACAGGCGATCAAAGGCCAAGCACAAGATCTCGCGGCCACCATGGGCAATGCGCATCTGACCGCGGTACTGCGGGGTTGTAGAGTAGGCGGGAAGGCGAAGCGTCTTTGCCCTGCCGGGCATCGGGAGGCCGCGGTGGAACGCAGCGAGCTGTGTATCGGTCAGGTTTATGGCTAGCACCCGTGTCGCGGCCGTAATCTTTGGCCGCGCCGATGTCGAGCAGCTGGTCAATCACGTGCCACAGCTCGCGCACGTCGGCTGAATTCCCGTTGGGAGCCTGCTCGTACATGGCGTGGCGAACGGCAGGCGCCACTTTCAGGTGAAGCCACCGAGCTACGTCGTCAGCGAGGCGGTAACCGGCAATGCTCACGACCGACCAGAGCCCGTCGTCGTCTGTCCAGGGCTCTTGTGCCGAAAGGCGAAAGCGCTGCGGGTGAGACGAGCCCTCCAACCCGGACCACCTCCAAGGATGGCGTCACGGAAGGCTTCCAAGTTGAGGCCAAAGTTCGCGGCACCCTCTGGCTGGGCTGCGTCTAGATACGCCTGCCAGAACGACGCCTCGTCTACCAGACTCGCGCATTCAACAACAATATCCATGGCTTCCGATCAGCGAGGTGGCCGCCAAAGATGACTTCGCATCGATCAAGTATGCGAGTCGCGATGACATCCTTGCAAGCGCACCGCGTGCCGCCACAGCTGCTGGGAATGATCCCCACGAACGCCAGTGGCTTCGGAGATGCAGGCAAGGCAAGGGATGTCTTCAAAGAGAATGAGATTTATCCTCTGGTTGTCCGCATGCTCGGATTGAATGACGGATTGGGTGCTAGGGTCTTCTGCTTCAAAGACGCGTAAAAGAGAAAGGCGGCCAAAGGGCCGCCTTTCTTTCGTGTTATGCATATCGCCACTCAGACTAACGGGCTTCAATTCGCCTGTTGTGGCTGCGCCGACTTTGCTCGATCTGCGTTGTAGTCACGAAGGAGCGCCAACCCACCCGTCGGAACAAGTAGGTCCGAAAGGGAATTGGGCGCGCCGGCGGGTACGCTTGCTTGCTCCTTCAACATGGCGCTCATTGCTTTCAGCTCTGCGGCGACTTCCTCGGCCTTCCCTGAGTTGATCTTGGTGACGAAGCGATCGTATTCAGTCGCTTGAGAAGACCAGTTGCGCTGGTTTATGTGCAAGCCGATTTCGAGGCTCTTGCTGAAGCCGGCCCAGTAGGACATCCAGCCGATCAGGATGCCTCCGACGACCAGAAGGCTAACTTTAATCAATGGCTTGAATTTGCTTTGCATCTCATTCCTCCGCGTGATCGAAAACACAAGCCGGTTCCCTTACTCGCCATTCTTCGATACATGCGCCGCGATTAAGTACGGTGGGACAGCTCTCGGTGCACTTCTTTATCTTTTCAAGCATGGCATTGTGACACGGATGCAAGGGGCTTCCTGGAACATCCTTGGGTTCAAGCTGGTCGTTGGGCTTTGGGAGCGGGCACTTCTTTTCCTTCTTGGCGGCCTCTTTCTGATCGGTTGCCCACCAATTGCCATCGTCTGGGCAAAGGCCCAAGGGATCGACGAACAGTGCCGGATTTCCTTTAGCGTACAAGTAAGTACTAATACCCCCGGCGAGTCCGAGTGGATCGCTTTGAAGGTAGCGTCCGGTGACTGCTTCGTAACCCCGATTGATGTTATAGGCGATGCGTGACTCAGTATCGTAGTACTGCCCGGCGAACCGCAGATTGAAGGTATAGCCATTGGTCGAGGTGGGCTGCGTTTCGCCGAATGGATTCGACTGATACGCCCATTGCCATATCGTCGCGCCAGTACTGTCGGTGACCGCGCGTGGCGTGTTGAGGCCATCGGCATGCACGTAGTTGGTCGCGCTGACCGTGCCTTGTGTATCGATGACCGCCAGCGGGAGATCTTCCAGCCAGATGTAGTCGCGGGAAGTGCCGCCGTACTCGCCGATGAGCTGGCTGTTTTCGTCATAAGCAAAGCGCTGGCTCAGCGATGCCGGCAATGTGGCCACCTTGGCAATGCGCTCCCCGCGAGCGTTATAGGTATAGGTACCGACCGTGCTGCCATTGCGCTGTGCAATGGTCATCCGATTCCGGCCGTTGTAGCCGAAGCCAAACGATTCGCCGCCCACCGAACTAGCCGTCGTATTGCCGTTGTTGTCGTAACTGCGAGCGGTACTGCCGACGTAACTCAGCCAGTTGTGCGGATACTGGTAGTAGCTATATGTCCCTGTCGCGAGTCCGCTACCGGTTTTGCCCGTGCGATTGCCGATGGCGTCGTACGTATAGGACTCCAAGCTTGTGCCAGCCGCATTGTTCACGCCCGTGAGCCGGGACAGCCAATCGTAGCCGTAGGTCTCCGTCGCGGGGTTGGCGCCAGGCGCATTGCCCAGGGCCGTGATGCGCCCCATGGCATCACGGGCGAAGTGTAGGTTGAGCGCCGGGCTGGTGGTGTCGGTCACCTGATAGTTCAGGTCGTAGGTGCGCGTGACGGTCTGGCCGTTACCCAGGGTGTAGCTCGCGACAGGGCCGAAGGGTAGATAGGTGATGCCCGTCGCGATGCTGCCGGTGCCGGCGCCCGTCGTGCCGGGCGGGAGCGCCGTGATGGCGCTGATGCGCCCCACGGCATCGTGCTGGTACTGGACAGACGTGCCACTCGGCGTGACGACGCTGGCGAGCCGGTCAGCCGAGGTATACGAGTAGCCTGTCACGTCGGTCACCGAACCCTGTGTCTGGCTCTTCTGCGTGACGTTGCCGCGGGCGTCGTAGCAGTACACCGTGGTGATGTTGGCTTCGACGATGCGGGTCAGTCGTCCCACTGGGTACGAGCCTACGCAACCCGTGACGCTGTCGGCCTCGTCGTAGTGGTAGGAGGCATTGAGGCTGGTATCGACGTAGGTGGTCGACGCGAGGCGGTTGAGCGCATCGTAGCTCGACGTGGCAACGATGTTCTTGGCGTCCGTCCGCGTCAGTACGTTGCCGGCGACGTCGAACGTAGAGGACGTCGTGCCAGTGTCAGGACTGGTCAACGCCTTCCGATTGCTCAGGCCGTCGTAAGCGCTGGTCGTGTACTTGTAGTCCGGCGTGAGGGTTTGGGTGAGGTTGTCCAGTACGTCGTAGGTGTAGCTGGTGGACGACACTACCGTCGAGCCATTGACGGTCGCGCTGCTCTGGAGGCCCGAATAGCGATTCAGGCCGTCATAGCTTCGGGTTTGGGTCACGCCCAGCGCATCGACCGACGTTACCAAGTTGCCGTTCGCATCGTAGGCGCCACTGGCGCTGGCATCGAAGACGGTGTGGTTCAAGCCGTCAATGACCTTGGTAAGCCGACCCAGGTTATTGAACGTGCGGGACAGGTGGCGGCTCGGGGTGGAGTTGCCCACGGCATAGGTCGCCTCGTCCGTACGGTTGCCCGCGGCATCGAGCGTGTAGTGAATGTGGTTGCCTTGGGCATCCGTGATGTCGGTCAGCCGGTGGGCGTTGTCGTAACCATAGGTGACGGTCACGCCATCGGCATCGGTGACGGATTCCACGGCGCCATAGGGCTTATAAGTATACGTCGTCGTCGCCCCGCCGACCGTGCGCGTCTTGAGCCAGCCGCGCGGGGTATAGGTCAGGTCCGTGATCACGCCATTGGCGTCCATCTGACGGGTTGGGCGACCCGCCAGGTCGTAGGCGGAGGTCGTGGTCACGTGGCCGAGCGCGTCGGTGACTTGGTAGAGGTCGCCTGCCCGATGGCAAGCGCCGCCTGCGGTGGCGCAGCCGGATGTATCGGTGGTCATGTAGTAGCTGTAGTGCGTGATGTCGGAGACATCCGTGCGCGGACCGTCTTCCGTCAGCTTCAGGCCGACGACGGGGCATTGGGTGCCGTCCACGCTGGTGCAGTAGGTGTAAGTCCACTGACGCACACCCGCGGGCGCCTGCGCGTTACTCCCGCAGGTATAGCTAGATGCGCCGCTGACAGC
>Ga0105239_10001968_pt1 | contig 26720 bp, 29 predicted proteins | sample KBSC44metaG_FD_92761 | JGI IMG/M metagenome (GOLD analysis project Ga0105239, IMG submission 92761) | Corn rhizosphere microbial communities from Kellogg Biological Station, Michigan, USA - KBS C4-4 metaG | ecosystem: Host-associated > Plants > Roots > Rhizosphere > Soil | place: Michigan, USA...
ATTCATTTGGGCAAGGCCTTCTTCGCGCTTCCCGAGGAGAAGAAGCTCGAGATCGAGATGAAGAATGCCAAATCTTTCCTCGGCTATAATAAGCTGGGCATGGAAATCACTCGCTTCAAGACCGACTGGCGCGAACAGATCGACCTGTCCACTCCACATCCCGTACCAGGCCCCAATGATCCACTCTACAGGAATCTGCTGGCACCGAATCAGTGGCCGGATGAAAATGCTCTTCCCCGTTTCCGGACGGTCTACGAGGATTACATGAAACGAATGGGCGATATGAGCATGGAATTTACGAGCCTATGTGCCGAAGCCATCGGTCTTCCCGCTGACGCGTTTGCCCAATTCTTTGACGAGGCCCAGCAGCATAAATTGAAAATCGTGAAATACCCAGATCTCGAGGAGCTTGGCGTTGAGGGAGAGGCCCAAGGCGTAGGACCTCACAAAGATAGTATGCTCACCAGTTATCTGCTGCAAGCGAGTCACCATCGTGGCCTCCAGGTGCAAAATGGAGAAGGCGAGTGGGTCGATTGCCCACCCATCGATGGTACTTTGGTCGTGGCTATTGGCCAGGGAATGGAGGCCCTCACTCAGGGCGTCTGCCAATCGACGACCCACCGAGTACAAAGTCCCCCCAGAGGAACAGGTGCGAGGTATAGTATCCCATTTTTCCAAGGTGTCAGCTATGATGCCACTTTCGAAAGCATGGATGTCCCAGAATCGGTCAAGAAACTCCGGGCCGATGTTCTCGAGAAGCGAGGTGGTCAACGACTCGACGATATCGAATTTACTTTCATAAAAGGCATGTGGTCGAGACTTGGCGAGGCTACTCTGATGAACCGGATAAAGAGCCACCCGGATGTTGGTGAGCGTTGGGTAAGTCTGGGCCCCCTTCATGTGATGTCGCCAATACTGACAAGTGGCGATCAGTATCCTGATCTGCTGAAGCAGATTCATGAAAAAGAGGCCGGCGAGGCGGCGAAGTTTGCAGCAAAGGAGGCTGCCGAGAAGTCGAGTTCAATTCAGGCTCCGCCCCAGTCGATATCAGCGCATTGATCACCATTATCCTAGATATACCGAATATGATATAAGACCTCAGAGACCACGTTCCTTATTTTCGGATCTCACATCGGCCCTGCTGCCCGCGAACATTTCTAAGGCTAGTACGCCTTGGCTTGAAACTGCACACTGAATGCTGTTGGTGCATCGGATTTGAGACTTCCCACAATGTAATATCGTCGCGGAATCATCCTCCTGACTCCCAGTCATCTCCCGTCCACATTCTTGCTAGATGTAGTTGACTCCGCAGGGCACGTGGTGCATCTACATGCTGCCTGCCTGACAGATCTCTTTGTTTCGGAAGTTCCTTCCCAGAGTCAAGAGCTCCAATCCTGTCTATTTCCATTCCGCAGTGCGAAGTCCCGTGTACTGTACTCATAAGATTTCCCACCTACGACCCTATTCTCCGTTTCATGCAGACAGACACTGGAGTGGCATCGTACATGCTTAGGGCACCGAGGTGGACAGCATCGCCGCCAAGAATTCGCACTTCAATTCCCCCTCACTTCACAGCCTCGCATACTCGGCATACCCCGCCACACGAAGAAAGGGAGAGCTCCAAATGCAAGAAATGGAAGAAAAAAACTCTTCAACCTCGAATCAGAGGCCAGAGGTCAGAGGTCAAAGAACCAAAAAAAGAAAATCTCGCGACCCCGGGATGACTCGAACACCCAATCTTCGGTGCCGAAAACCGACGCGATGCCATTTCGCCACGAGGTCTCAGCTTTGATTGGAACAGTGAAGCTTATTTCACCAGATTGTTATGAGTAATCTTGCACATAATCCGTGTGATGAAAAATATAACCATTGAGAATTCTAGCCACCCTATTAACTCCCGAGTCTCCCAGCAGCAGTGCCGATACGATAGTTACCTAATCCACACAAATACTACCCGAAACTGGCGTGCATCCTCCAGCCACATATCTCCTTTTATTTCATGATCAAATTGACAGTGCTCTGCTGAGATGATGATTCAATTCTCCTATTTCTTTTATATTATATGGACATTGGTGAGCAAAAGAGAGCTTACAGCCCACTCGGTGGCTCGCTACGCATTATCATGCTTCTACGCTGAGGCGCATCGTCTGAGTATATACACAGGCGGTAGCAACTAAAACAGATCACCGACCAAAGACAGTGGGCAGGCGGTCGATGATGTACTTCATCCCTTCAGCTCGGTAGTAATCTGGCTGGACATACACAAGGTTGGTTGCGTTCACATCGAACACAATGTTTTGCTGCTCTTCAAGGGTATACTTTGGCCATTGAAGGCTCGGTTCTAGACACATAGGTCAGCCACTTGCACGAATTGATCATCAAGGCACGGTGATCTTACCAGTGCTATAGTTGGGATCAGTGTCTACGATGAAGCTGACCCACATGCGCGACATGATATCTGCCAGCTGGAAAAAGGTGGCCGGTTGTCCTTCAAATGGGTTCTTGGCTACGGCATTGTGATAGCCTATCCCCTGCGTATTACGGAACACGAATGCAACCTCTTGAAAGTGCGTTGCACCAACCTCAGGTGGTACCCCATTCACGCGAACGTTGAAGCCGTAGCTCCAGGAAGTGATATTGTTTTCAGCCCAAGCATGAGAAGTCGCCCTGCGGGGTGCATGCATGAGATAATCACCCCCGAAGGCTGCCGATCGCTTCCACTGAGAGCCCAGAGTCGCAAACAGGCCAGAGGGACGGCCAACCAGTGTAGCGGGAATACCAATGGCGGGAATGTCGGGGTAGACAGCCGCAATGGTCTGGGCGGTGGCATTGTCCGGACCACGAGTCATCACACTGGCGATGAATTGTTCCGTCGTGTTGATTCCGGGAACACCAAACGCCGTTCCCTCGTCAAAGTTGGCACCATGGAGCAAGGGTACCTTGACGACCGCGCCATTCAATAGATGTTGAGCACCCGAGTACTGAATCAGATCTCCGTCGATCTGCTGTCCCCAATAAGGGACTCGCGCGGTGACACTGCTATTGAATACCGCATTCAGAGCATCAACTGGAACCGTGCGAAGGCACGCCAGTGTATCTGACGCTCCACTGCAATTCGTGGCTCGAGTAATGTTGTTGTAGTAGATATCCCAGTCAGAGGCATTTCCATAACGGCCTTGGCCTACCATGGCTCCGCTTTCCTGGATTGCGCTTCGAAAGAGCCCATCGTCCCGGCCTCCGTACGCAAGCAACTGAACCCCAACACTGAAGGCGCCAGCACTCTCACCCCAGATGGTCACTTTCTTGGGGTCGCCACCAAAAGCACCAATGTTCTCTTGGACCCAGTGCAATGCCAACCGCTGGTCTTTATAGCCTAGATTGGTGACCCCAGCCTTGAGAACGGCACTGCCGAAGAGGTAGCCGAATCCCTGAAGGCGATAATTGAGGCTGACGCCAATGAATGGCTTCCCCATATCAACAGACTGTTGAACGATGAAACTAAGATTGTATCGGGGGTCGAGGCTGCTTCCCATGAAGCCACCACCACCATGGATCCAGACACCCACGGGAAGCTGTGCTCCAGGATCCACACCTGCTGGGCGGACAACATTGATAGTCAGACAGTCTTCGCTCACGGGGTTTCCCAAAACCCAGTCATCACTGCCGTAACCATAGCAAGCTAAGGAATACTGCGTCGCATTCCTAGGTTCGGTCCAAGTGGTGTTCAGTGATTGTGGATTCCTAAGTCGAAGATCTCCAACGGGCGGCTGCGCATAGGGCATTCCGAGGAAGAAGTCTTGATTGTAATTGGCGTTATGGGCGCCTTCATAGGTTCCATTCTTAACCTGCACCGTAGGCGCTGTGGCCTGGGGAGGAACTGCAGCACAGCTTGCCAACGGGGTTGAGAAGAGCGTCCCTAGCAAGGCGCCCAGGAGCAGCGGGAGATATTGACAAGTCATATTGGCAGTTGTGCTTACCACGTTGGCCTCTTCACAAAGTGCAGCTACTTGCTCTGCGCCGAGGACGGACATTTATATATGCCCTCCCAGGCGGGGAACGTTACCTAGGTAGTCAGGTGTACTCACAGCTTTCGATGTCGATCAGCCCCATGTCCTGAGTCGTGCAAGGTTGCAGAATTGGCCGCAGGCTGGTGGATGGAAGTCATGCATCGATGATGCTACAAAGAAATTCCAGTCAGGTTACTGACAAACCAACTAATCGGTTTCGAGTAAATAACTTGGAGAAGTACGGAGTACTCTGTACAAATCGAATGATCCCCGCTACGATGGCCAATCTCAATTGCCGAGAGAAGTCGGCCGATGACCTAGGCACAAGAGGCTGCGAGCGAATCCGGCTTAGGTTCTGTTTCTTATACCCTCACCCCTGGAGACAGTTGCCAATAAATGAAGACTTTTAACTCCACGGGCGGAGATCTTGCTAAATTCATCCGTCGCTGGTGATGGACGGAGGCTAAAAGCTTCCTTTAAGCTTTAATATACTCCACGGTCACACTGCTTTCATCATGTTTTGCGGAGAAAAGCCAACTACAAGGTCTATCAAGTGCTCTTCAGATGCCCCACAAATACTCCGCTGAAGGAGCCCACGCATCGAGAACTGTTGTAGTAATGCCTCCATCAAGCAAAGCGGATATTATCCATTGCTATGGAGACGAGGTGCCAGAAGCAGTTGAAAAGCCGTTGTAGCGATACATGCCTAAGGCGGGTGCAGATGCAGTCAAACAGCCCTCCGAAATTCATTCTCTCAACGCCCCAGGTGATATTCCCTGATATTCCGAAAGTCCGCCACTTTTATGTTTCAAGAAGTGTCCCGCAACTTGAGATTGTCTTATTCAGAAGCGAAGCATTAACGCCAACAGCGTAATTACAAATTATGTCGACATGATGTGCCCTTTTTCTAATGTGGCACTGCGGGGGTCGTTCCTCAAATCTAGACCCATTGACCCTCGGGTATTGTCCGAGTTCTACGTGATGTTGTTCATCTTCAGGCCTCAAATATGTCCGGTACCCATCTGGAAACTGCCCGTAGAAATGTCCAAGGCTCAGGTCGGGGCGGCATCAGCATTGAGCGGGGCTGGAGCAGAGTTCTGCGGAACAAACATCCCACCATTCCATCCGTATGCCCTATTTAGTCTCCTACCATGTCTACGCGCGATTCGAAAAGGTATCTTCCCCGCTGGATGTGGTTCATGGAACTGGATGCTTCGCTCGACGTCTAGCGTAGTGGGAGTAAAGTGCCACACGGACCCATACAATTTTTCGGCGGCAAACCCGGTAGATGCCATTGCGTGCACAAAATCGGTCCACGCCACTTCACCTGGCATTGCTGTTACTGAAGGTGTAAAGAATAGCGTCCGGAACACCTTGAGTGCACGATTATCCACAGCAAACGTCGGCTGAGGTTCGTTAGGGATGAGCCGAGGTTCAGCAGTAGGATTGGCCTTAGCAGTTGAGGCTGTCCCTCTTGTCTTGATCTTTGATGTGGGAGCCTCTTCGCTAACACCAGTTAATGTTCGTGAGGTTTGAGACTCGAGCTGAAAATAGAGTTCTGACAGTGGCATCAACAACGACTTCACATCGTTGTCAGAAGATTTGCTGACGGACTTGTCTGGCTCTGACCATTGAGGTGTGCGTTGTAGGATACGTGACTGGTTTAGAAGACTTTTGACTGCTGTTCCAGTAATATCGCCTGCTTCTTTGCTCATTCGTGTATCGACGGCGGACCAGAAAGCATCCAAATTGGCTTCTGATCTCCGCATGATTTCTGTGTTCTCCTTTGTCCTCCGCTTCGCCACGGGATATTCGAATCTCTTATCACTCGGCTTGCCCAAACGTACTATAATCATAGTCGAACTCGCGGTTTGCTCTCTGAAAACACCGAGCATGCCTGCCCATGGTTTCGAAGTCTTCGCGTAATCCTCTTTCATGCCGTTCTCCTTCTCTACCATGTGATGATCAAAACCAGCTGCCCATGGTTGGTAGTTGTTGATCTGCCGTAGACATTCACACAATATTGCAAGGTCTCCGATGATATTGCTGACGAATTCGGTAATCATATTGTTTGCGCTTTGCTCCTTGTCGAGTAATCTCTGCAGTTCGTCAACAGCAGAAGTCATCCCAAGGAGGAAGAGGTTTTCGCCATCCTCCCATAACGTTCGAAGGATCCATAGGAGTTGACTTTCAAAAAGGCCCATCTTAAGCCCTTTCGATCGCACCCGAATGATGGGCGAGTTTGCGTTCTCTGGAGGTTCGCGCTCGAAAAAGGGACGAAAGGGGAGTGAGGCTACTACATTCATCTTAAGGGTATCAAGTGGTCCCTTGGCGGTTTTATAGACGAAGTAGCGGAACTTGAGCAAAGCGTCGAGGTACTCATCTGGAAGCTTCCTGTCTGGGGAGATTTGCGATCGATATTTCAACTGCAACTCATGGAGGTGCTGTGCTTGTCGTGTTAGCTCAGTGAACATTTCCAGCCGGAGATAAGATTCAGTAACAACATCGCTAATGATTCGATGCCAGAACACATCTGCACGATGCGGTTGAAGAATTGGATGTTTGTTGCCATACGTGTCAAGGAGTAGCTCCTGACGATGTTCTCGGCGATCCAGGAGACATTGAAGGAAATAACCCGGGTCTTCCCGCAGGGACCATAGATGATCCTGGGCAGAAACGGCCGCGGCCTCAAGGAGAGATGCTGGCCTCGACATATCTAGACTAGAGGGAACAGAGTAGGGCATTTCTTGTGCCATAACTGACAGTGAAGCGTGCCCATTCACATTGTTTTCGGACTTTGAACGAGGCTCCAGTTGGATTGGATAAGAGTCACTCGTCAGCATAGCGATAGGTATATCATGAAGAATTTGAGTGCAACACTGGACGAGAAACTCCATCAAACGCGCCTGAGCCTCTAGAATGAGCAAGGCTGACCCCGGTTGAAACTGCCGTTGAGTTAACATCCAAGAAAAGGCGTCAGGATGATCATCCCAGTGAACAAGCTTTCCATATTCGTGGTCTTCTTTCCGATCGACAAAGCCGTTTAGAATAACGACGTACTCGTTTAAGAAGACAGGGACAAGGCCTCGCGTCACCAGGCCAATATGCATTGCTTCACCATCTGCAGCCGCAAACCGACTTGGATGGTTCCTTGCTCTGGCATTGAGAAGTAACAGCAATGTCCTTCGCCTAGCGAGATCTTCCTGGTTGAGATAGGGCCAAATGAATGAGTCTCTGTAGTCAGTGCCAGCCTTGCGCTTCTCAAGGTCTTCCTTCCGAAAAGCTTCGTAATCAGGGCGATGCGAAGGAGGCATACTTGGCCAGGCAGTAAGAAGAATCTTCAACCTTTGTTGCTTGGATTTCTTCATCCATCGATTCTGGATAGTCAGCTCATGCCTCTCAACGATTGCGTGCAAGGTATCAAGACTTTGAAATATCGCAGATGAGAATTGAGCAGCTTCCATTCGGAGCTCTTCAGGAGACACTAGCTTCGGGATTGGAAGGTTATTCCGCAGCCCAGCAACGGATTCTAAAAAGCTCGCAGGGTCATCGGAATCTACTCCACTCGAGGAGTTGGCATTGTCATGAGATAAAGAATAGCTGTCGGCGCCAAGGCTAAAAGGATTAGGGCGATGGTTTGGTCGAAGCTCCATATGGAAATTTTTATAAAGTGAACGGGCACATTCGCTGCGCCAGAACTCACTCTTGGGATACGGTTCGATGATTTCTAAAAATTCTAGATGGTCATCGCATGGGAGCGACAAGGAGAGGAGAAGAGATGGTGCGAGAAATGTAGAACATTTTTACCTTACCTTTAATAAGCACCTGAGCCACATACCTCTGTTGGGCTATGCTCTATCGAACCGCCGAGCGTGCATCAGGCTAGGCAGCAGCCTCGTATTTATCATGTGATCAAGCTTTTTGTTTTGCTTGGCAACTCTGCAGTTAGGCGAGTACTAGTATTCAGTGGATATCGGAAATGATATCAGTCTGGAAGTCCTCGTAAGACCTTCATCTGTGGTGTCAGGCCCTTGGCCCTCAAGACCTCACCCAAAATCATTTCTTCCTGGAAGTTCACACTCTGGCCTTCTGGGGCTCATTTAGTCCCTGCCACCCCATGCTCACCAGCTAACCTTGACTTTGCTTGACCAATGTTGTCATTCCTTGCCCGGCATCCTCCACGGACACGGGTTGCAAACCTGAGCAGAATTGAATTTGATAATGGGCGGTCTGCCATTCGGTTCAAACCCCGTGGTGATCGATATCTAGTTGTCAATTCTCTTCCTCCTGACAACCGTCATCCTACCCAGGTAGATGATGGCCCAACTCCTCCGAACTGTGCTCTTGCCCCTCCACTTCACTGGCATTCTCAACAGGAGGAGATCTTCCATGTTCTCGAAGGTGATGCTATTTTCTATTTGAATGGCAGGGTACATCTCGCACAGCAAGGCGATGTGGTAACCATTCCAAAGCAAGCTTTTCATACATTCCGGAACGCAAGCACCACTGGGCGATTGTTGATTGAATTTGTTCTACAGCCGGAGAATAAGGATCGCGATGAATGCTTTTTTAGTAAGAAAGGTGCCACCTGCACTGCTCCTGTAGATGCTAACGAAGACAATGAAGGAAATACTCAGACTTATCGCGATGACTGCCGCAAGGCTCGTATGCCGAGAAGCATGTTTCAGGTTCTCATGTTCAATCGGAGGGGCAACGTCGTCCTTGCATTACCAGGGCCGAAGCCGATTGCAAGACTAGCCGGGCTTCTACTCAATTTCTTTGGATCTATCATTGGAAAGTACCTCCTAGGCTTCTCCGACTCGTATCCTGAATATTACAACAAACAACCTTGAGAGACACTATTCATATTAGGATCAACTACGCATTACAACAACCAGAGTCGATCGGCCTGCATGGGTGGCTAATTCATCGACCCGTTCCAAAATGTTTCGCAATTTTAGAGTTTTTACCTATTTCGGATCATATGGAGATTTGTCAATAGATTCGAGTCTGCAAAAGGAATACCTTGCGTTCCCGGGAAGATTCAGGTGCGCCTCAGAATGGCTATCGCTACATCCACGAAGTCTTATTCTTTTTAGCCCACTCCTTGAAACGGATTGGCTTTTTGCCGGTCAGCCGTTCAACCTCACCGTTGTCTGAACGTGCCTCCAAATTTTTCGCAAATTCTGTCTCCATCCCCACCAAGCTCTCGACAACACTGGGGGGTGCCAGAGCTTCCATTCGGGCTCGAAAAACATCAATCGTAATACGCAAATGCTTGATTCGGTTTCCAGTAACCTCACCGATTATTTGTGCGACCTGCAGGAAGAAAATTATTAGCAAGGAGATTTATGGAGGCCGGCGAACAGAGTGTGATACATCGTCATAGCTGAGGTTCTCAGGCCCGACCAGGATAGGGTCAATATGGTCTAGTCGTTCATCCGTCAATGCCTTGAAGGCCACTGCACCGACATCATCGGTCGATATCCAAGCCACCTTGCCATCCTCCGTCGCCGATTCAAGTTCACCACTTCTTTTGATTGATGAAAATTTTGCATGCGTAAAGTTCTCTGTCGACAAGAATCAGCCATTGTATCACGAGACAGTACAGTCTGCTTCAACATGCCCATGTACCAAGTTGGCCTCAGCACGACATATTCTACTGGAAGCTCCGTCAAGTATTGGTGGACGGCGCCCGTGACGCGCTCTCCAAGCTCTGCGTTGCTCATGCTAAGTGCGACGAATCGGCGTACCCCCTTTGCCAGGGCGAAGTCTATAAAATCTCGCACGGGTTGCGCCTTGTCGTCGATCACAGCAATCCCAAGCACGATGTATATTGCCTTCACATCTGAGCCTTGTGAAAATGGTATTTCATAAGTACTCTGATCATGCCAGTCGAAGCGACATGCCTTATAAGGCGCGGGAGCTGAGCCGGATCGTGACAACACAAGGAACGGGATCTGTGCATCGTGTAAACGCCGTGCAACGGAAGATCCTGTCCGCCCATTTCCGCCGGTGAGAAGTATGGTCATAGTTTATTCAATGAGGCGTCGATAATTTGAGTTAAAACTTGGCCGTAAGCAGATTCAACTCATTCTTTCCTCTAAGATTGCACATTCAGAAATCCATATATATTGCATCTTGATGAAAGCCTGTGGCTTCTTGGCAGAAAGTGAGACATAAGCCAGAGACCTAAGCCAGCAGGGGGCTACCCCTTCTTCTCCAATCGTTCGGTAAGGTCATTATTCAGTAGATATAAGCCATTACTCCATTGAGACAATTCCACTCTCTACATCAAATATTGGCGGCTACCATGCGTTTTCACTGCTGTATGTGCGAACGAACGATGGACTAGCGTGGATGCTATTTCTATGTTCACACTACCAGTCCAACCACTCAGACATGAAATCAAGCCACCAGTCCTCCTTCGAGTTACAGGCGCCGGTCTGGCCCGACATTTCGAAACTTTGATATGATCCACCGTCTTCCTTGTTCAGGAACGAGTTGACCAATTCGAATGCAGTTTCCTCCTCGTTGGCAGGGTTCGAAAGTCTTCCCGTGAGCACGCTCGCCCGTGTTTCAACTGCGGTGAGAATTGTCTCCAGCCAGCCGGACAATGTATTGGCCTGGAGAATCATCTCCTTTTCTGATTGGAGCCTCAAGTCGAGGAGCGTCGTACGAAATGCCGAGATGAAATGGAGGGTTGATGGGGTTTGTACATCGGCGGAGTCTGTGGGATGATCCAACATGGCTGAGATCTCGAGCCAAGGGAGAATAAAGAGAGTGGTAATGAGATGTGCCCACTCCACGATGCACAGCTTCACTAGGTGGGACGACCCCTTCTCAAGGATGTGGGTCAAGACTGCTTGACATGCTTCCAGTCCGACCCCAAGCACATGCGAGCCGGGCCGTCTGAGGTATTTGGACTTGAGGAAGGTGTAGGCTTTGATAAAGTGATATGTTGGAGCTAGTATGGATTGGGTGTGTGAGGGCATGACTTTTGTCTCCCACCCGCACAATGAATTCTCCAGATTCTGCAACATCCCCAAGCATCGCGCGTCATCCTCGGAGTTTCTCATACCTTCTTGGTGCTGACTCGCGATGACCATCAATTCGAGAAATGCGGGAGCGTTTTGATCATGTGGAAATTGTCTTCCCCTCGCTAATACCTCCGCAGCCACTATCAAGCTCTGTGGGCACCGCAGTGTCTCTGGCCGGTCGAAGCCTAGGGCGTTGCCACCGACGTTGAGATAGTAACACTGGAGAAATGCTCGAGCTTTCTCAATGGTCTGGGCTGTCATTACGGACATCCCCGTACTTTGAGCGAAAAGTCGTGGCAACGCAAGATCTGCCGCCATACCATTTGCTAGTTGCATAAATTGGTAGAATTGCTGCTTCTGAGAATCAAACCTCAGATGATACCAGTTCAAATAGGTGAGTAAACTTTGGAAAATTTCCATGCGTTTCTCACCATTGAAGACGACTCTGGCAGCGAAGACTTGAAGGAAAGCTCGATCCGCTTGTCTTTGCACCTTCTCGTCGCTACTACTGGCGGTCACAATGATGGACAGTAGTAGCATCGGTGACTCTGCTAGGAGCAGGTCCACGTTGGTGGTTCTTAGTTGGTATGCGAATGGCGCGGCCTCAGACATTTTCTGATACCAGTCCAAATAATTTGCGCATGCTGCCTCATCGACATTCGCCAACTCCTCGTTCTCGAGGGAGCTGGGCAGCTCAACACCCAACGATTGAATGAGCACTTGTCCCAAAGATTGCGGGCCCACGATCTCGTACGTAGTGCCATTCTCCCGAGAGAGTGCTTCTTCTTCCAACTGAGGAGATTTCAGAGGACCAGATTTGTTAAGTTTTGGTGTGATTTGAGTAACTCTGGCTCCGTTGTCGATGGCTTCATACCTCTGATGCGAAGGTTGGGCCTTCTTCGGACCCTCTTTTTCCTGCCCAACAAATCGATATTGTTTTCTAGCAACACATCAGCTCGTCAAATCTAAAATTCGTCGGCCTACCTTCGCTGAGGGTTTCTCCGCTCTATGGCTTTATGAGGAACACAAGTGATTCCCAATACATTGCATCTACCTCGTCAGAATGGAAGCCCCTTCTCAGGGCAATCCTCACCTCAAACAAGACTCTTCACTCAAACATGGTTCACATCTTGACTTTCTAACGCGGCAGGCTTCACAAGCTTGTTCGCGTCGAGGCTTCATCTCATAGAGTGGTCAACCCAGCGTTCATTGCATGATCTTGTGAAGGAGGTACCGCCGTCCAAAGAGAGAAAAGCTGAAGTTCCGAAGTGTCGGAAGCAGAAGATTCCCAGTTCGAGTTTAGACTGAGGTTGTTCTTCCTGCGCCACAAAAGCTTAATGTTACCGACGCCATCACGTGTTCGGTCATTATGAACACCTGATTGGTCGAATGATCCCTCAGGTACCTATTATCAGGTATGAAGAGGAAACCTGGAGCTCTCGAATTTGTTGATTTCGATCTCCTGATTTTCAAGATGCCTCTTTGAGGAACATACACACTGGTAGGCTGTCCAAAATGCCACTTGCAGCCTCACCTATGTCTCTGCGACTGCTGTCTGGTAGATGTTGTAAGTACTATACTTTCAGCATCCGTCTGGCAGAGGACTAAACGGTTCAGGGCGACTACAAACAGTGTACAGTCCTTCATATAACTCGAGCCAAAAGCTGCTTCTCACAGGAAGGGCGGGAACAGTTTTGCCAATATGTGGACGCATTTTGCAAGTTCAGTATGTTCACAATCAATGGCCAGCCACAGGAAGCCACCCATCTGATTCTGAAAACAGATCCTTTACCAATAAATCGACAAACCGAGCTCAGATACAACCGGTTGCAGCCAGTCAAAGTGGAGATATCCTTGCTTCACAGCGGCGTAACCGACCCGTTAGCCCTCACCTTTCCATCTACCAGCCTCAGATCACATGGCTTTGCGGTGCGATCATGCGGAATGCGTCAATCGCCATTACCATCCCTATTTATGCATTCGGAGCCGCGTACCTCGTTTCACCACTCTTCGGCTGGCATCTAGATACAGTGAGCATGGTTAAGTGGTTTGGAAGCTTTTCTGTCGGATCCAGGATTGCTATGAAATGCGTCTTTGCTTTCCCATTCGTGTTCCATGTCCTCCATGGACTGAGACATTTGATATGGGACACAGGAGCGATGCTCACGAACAAGCAGGTTCAGATCACAGGATGGGCGACTGTCGTCGCTAGTGTCCTGGGGACTATCGGTCTGGTGATGTGGTGAACGATACGAGCAAGTTCGAGCATAGAAAAAGCCGCAAACTCTCGAACGAACTTCATAAATATGTCTCCATTTGCTGTACATACCAATATAAATCAACATATATTGCTTGAAAAACTGCGACCTCATTCATCTTCTTCGTTTTTTTCTTCTGGTAGTGGTTTAGTTCTGTCTACCTTATGTTTTCGTTCCCTGGTGTCGCAACCAAGCCAGAGAAGGTCCGGCCGGCTATAGTGACCCACTATATCGATGAAGCTGCGCGCCATAATACTCATATTCGTGTCAATGTCAGCAATCACCAGACCCTCCGCTGTGGGCTCCAGGTACTTGGACATGAGGCGGCCATCTGGCCCAACAACTGCCGAGTAGCCACCCCCTGGCTTCGACATTAGCATAGCTGCCCCAGTCGACATCGTATCGATTCCTTTCTGGCTGATTACTGTTGTTGAGTGAAGCACGAATGTTTGAGTTTCAATTGCGTAAGTCTGAGATAACCCCAAACAGCCTACATTCCAGTGTGAGAGGTTTTCCAGCGTGTAGCGAGATCGAGCTCACCTTCTTGGGACATGGAGAACAACTCTGGTCCAGCATGTGGCGATACTGGCGGCCACCCGGCAATATGAATGTCCTCGCGCTGGGTAGCCGTGTGGTACTTCAGCAAAGGCTGGCAATGCTCCCAGCAAGCAAGGGATCCAACTCTCTTGCCGATCTTGGTTTGCGATACATTGATCAGGCTGTTCCCTGAGCTGTCGCCAAAAATGGTCCGCTCCATGTGAGTCGGCTTAAGTTTCCGTCGTGCCACGAGGATTTTGCCATCCGAATCGATGAGTGCCTGGGCGATGTAGACCGAGTTGTTGTCATTTTCCGAAAATCCCAATGAAACGACAATCCCATTCTTGGCTGCACATTGTTGGATGGTTCGCATCTCGTCTGAATCCACGGCAAGAGAGTTCTGGATATATTTGGTCGACAGCACCGGGTCCACCGGTCTATGCCTGTACGCACACAGTTATCAACATGAAAGTTGCGGCACTAACTGCGGTGGGACTCACCAGATCCATGCTGGGTATCCGGGGATGAAAGCTTCAGAGAAGCCCACTAGTTTTGCGCCTTTATGTGCTGCTTCAGTGATGATTGAGCAAGTCTTCTTGACAGATGCTTGGAGGTCTAGCCATTCGGGCTCATACTGAGCAACCGCGACTCTCAACGTTGAAGCCGGTGCTTCACTTCCCATCTTCAACACAGGGTGGTAGTATTCTTTTAGATGTTCAGCCTTGAATCCTTTCTCTGCACGTATCAGTCTTACACAGGACCAGTCTATGTGAAGGGCGGATTTAGGACACCGCGGCCGGGTTTTAAATACTGGCCATGAGGTCGTGAAGCAGATGAGGCTGACTGTGCGCCCCGCGCTGATTACTTTCCCACCTCGCGGCCGAAATGGTACTGACCAAAGCTATTAGTCTCCAGTGAGATGCTGTGTTCCAAATCATGCTGCATCCAGGGGACTCAGAACTCCAGTGGTGGTTGTTCAGGCTCAGTCACTCTCGTATCTAGTTGCGGATGTCTTCACCCGCACGATAAGGTTCATGGATGCGGGGTTCACACTGGAGAGAGATCAGGGATAAGAGCCCCCAGTTGGCCGATAGGCCTCGACCCCAGAGATTCCCATGGATGGATGGGTGAGCCACCAGGGCGGGGGCTGTTCCGTCCTGGGTCATTGGCACCCAGGCCCTTCTGGAGGATGAAGTGAGGAATTCAGGCAGCTAAGACGAGAGACCGTCAATGCTCCCCACCATTGAAGTTGTAAGAGTAATTTTAGGCCAAAGATTAATATCCAGTCGTGAGACAGCCTGGCTGATGCTGGGACAAGTATATACCGCTGTGAATCGGGAATTCCATATTTCTCCTCTTTGGATACAGCACAGGGCCCTCCTGCCCATCCTACCTCTGCTAATCTCAGCAGCTCAGCCATCGAATTTTGCGTGGTTGAAATTTTGAGTTGCACCTTTTGGTATCGAGACCCGGGAACAGCGGATCCCGAGCCTATTACGATGGGCTATCATAGAACGGTGGAGATAGCCTCGATGGCGGTCTTTGTATCCTGACCTTCTCGAGCCGCTGGAGGCTGTACATAATGGCCAGGACCCGCCTTTCCTCCCCCACGAGCAGCGTTAATTCCCCTGGCCCATCTAGTTTATGATGCTGCTTATAAGATGGGCCGAGTACTAACAGATAAGATCTATCAGAGATAAGTAAATCCACCCATGTTTGGTTTTCCTCTTGACGAAATAGTTCTGCCGTCGACCTTGGGCCTATCACCCTTTGTGTTCGCGCAGGAGGTGTATGGCTCAGCTCTCAATGGCTGGAATGGAAGCTGTAACAGTCGCTTGGCTGCTACTATTACTGATTTAGAAGCAGAATACGTCCGCTCCGTGCTATTCGTATCGATTGGGGGAACACCAAGGCTCAGGCGGGCCATCTGCATGTTGGCGCCATATAGCAATGTTATTATTCTCGTCGGCCTCGTGGCTCTGTAGGGCTTGACTTCCGAGCTAACCCATTCTTGAACGCCTTCTCGACTATTCTGTGGTATCGAACGGCTGTGTAAGGCCAGCGGCCGTCAAGAGAGCTCTTTCAAATAACTGCAAGACGTTATTCCTGCGCTTGGGGGTTAGGAAAGGGGCCAAGTGTTGTATTCCCGACACCTTAACCCCAACCAATTGCGGCAGCCCTATATCCTCGTGCATGGGGCCGCGGCAGGCCTTATGCGCAGTCACTAAACCAGATTATGCTACTGCTTAGGGGATAATTCTATATTTAATAGCAAGTCGCAAAAATACTCACTCCCGTTACATTTAGGTAAGAACCACTATAGCTTCTCGGTTGATACGGCGTGGAGGCCTGATATTGTATGTGAGGCACTCCAAAATAACCAAACACCATGAGTGCACCTTGTATAAGTATGGTGTCTGCGGCTCCTGCCCTGTTCTTCTTGGGAGGAATTCGGCATCAACTACTGAAACCAAGCCAAGCGCAACTCTGCTCGCAACTTTCAAACAATAGCGACCCGCATCTCAACACGCACCTAAATTTCCTCAGAACATCATAATGGAATTCGAAGAAGCCCCCTCGCACGCGGAGGCTCAGGAGAACGAAAAGAATCTCAGTGAATATGCTGAAGACGCCGAGCATGCGGTGATGAACATGATCCAGGACCATATGGTTGAGAACCTGAACGATCCGGACATCTGGCATCTAGTGAATGACTTCATGGACCGGATGGTTCGGCTATTGAGCCATCTAGAAGACCTTCACGAAGACACCAAGGCCCACGCGCTGGGTGAAGACCAGGATGAACATGGCGAGCATGGCGAACATGGCGAAGGAGACCACGAGGGTCACGATGGAAGTATGCTGGACCAACTCCGGGACAGAGTTGATGACGGAGACGAGCATCATCATGGTGATGGATACGGCGACGAGTACGGCGAGGAGGGCTACGGCGAGGAAGACTATGATCAAGGCGATGGATACAATCATGACCAGCATGACCATGACAATGCGCAGTACGACTATGATAACTACAATGACGAGCACGGCCACAACCAGGGCCACGGCCAGAACAACGGCCACAACCACCACTGCTAGACGATGACATGATTTGAGGAGGCTCTTTGTGGGATTCAGAAACGAGCGCAGTGGGTGAAGTTGCATTGGGTGGTGCTAGGTTGATATTGCATTGTGTTGTCTAGGTAATCATGGTTCATTGGTTGCTTTCATCTGATATCAAGGTCGAAGTATGGGAAGGAAAGGGCAGGGGAGTGAAGCAACGCTGAACAAGGTAGGATGGCGGCCAGAGTGTGTCTCGCAGGGGGGTCATATTCTCTCCATCATTCGTACATATAATGAGATAGATCCGTTCGAAAAATCAAGACACGAAAGTTACAACTTTGAACTTGGTAGATCCTCAAGGAACATCAACCCAGTACCTTCTTTGCAGCCGACATACTCAGCATCCAGATCTCCAGACTTCAAGACGCACAGTTCGACGAACAATGAAAGTTTCCCATTGCTGTGCTTCCCATCCTGCCCGTACAGTTCAAAGGTCTTCTGACGCAGCTTGATATGATCTTTGAACGAACGACCGGCCCTCTCGAAATGTGCGAGGTCGAGGAAGTACATCAATTGGTTCGCTTCGGCAGTCGCTTCTGTGGGTAAGCTCAGATCCTCCGATGGGTCTATCTCTTTCTTCTGGGAAGGGTTCGCATTCTCGTGGCCCACGTGCATCGTGAACGAGACAACTCCGTTGTTGTTTCTGGCCGTGTCGAGATGGTTCATCCAAGATTTTGCAAACGGACCGAGCACTTCCAACCATGTTTCAAGTTCCTCTTTGTCCAAGTTCGGCCGCCTCTGGCCTTCGCGACAGAAGCATAAATTATCTGGGACCGTTGTCAGCTTGACTCGGCCTGGTCTGATCTCGTTTGCGAAGGCTCTCTCGAGATCGACGACACTATTCCTATTGCCTGGTTTGGCTCTCGTCGGAGTGACCAGGTTTGTTGTGAAGGTGTCGGCGGGATCAGTGTACCGATCTGGATTGTCATGAAGTCGATGTCTGTAGACGCCCCAATAGCCTTCATCCGAGCTATCTTTGAGTCCCAGCATAGTCGCAAATCCAGACGTCTCATATTGGCTGGCGGCGAACATATATCGGGACTTGGGAACCGTCATGACTTCACGCCACACACCAGCATCATCTGGAAGATTGTCCCAAAACTCCCTAAAAGCGTTACCATTTCTCCAGTCGTCGTATTTGCCGGAATCCTTCCAATAAGCCACGAAGGTCGTCGATCGTGGGCTTTTGCGAGGTGTTTCGTGACTTTCGTCCTGGAGATGGTCCACTCGATCTGCAGAGTCGCTCAACAGGTTGAATAGCGTGAGTACAGTCCGCTTCTTGTCATCCGTGAGCTCATCATGCTGTACTCCGAAGAGGGCGTAGGTGAATAAGAAAGCTGGCCCCTGAAGGTTAGCCAGCCAAACCATGGTCGATTTGATACTGGATGAGTTCGATAGTTTAATATGTGGGTGATGATGCACGGTGTGAATCGGTAGAGAAGTCAACCTTCAAAGCAAGTTGCTTTTGACCGACTAAATAGTCAATATCCAAAAGGTCATTCTTCAGCCATGGTGATCAGTGGTGACGACAAGCACCAACGCACAAGTAATAAAAGCCCGACTGGATTGGCTAGACGCACAGCGAGAGTTAGGAGTTTGTTCAGCTTGCGGATGTTGCCTATCCGCAATGATAGAGCTCCAAGATCTAGATGCCGAGGGGCCCTGTTTCGCTGCGCCGAACACGAGGAACCTTCGTGTTTGGAGCATCGTGTATGGCTGGCACTTGACGATTACCACACCCATCACCTAACTGGTATCGAGAGCGCATTAGGCGGGGTCTGGTTCACGGTCCGTGCGCCAACGCAATGTCCTACTCGTAAATATGAATATATTGCTCTCTATTCGCGAAGGCTCCCTTCTACCTGGGCTTTAGTACATGAGAGACCCAACGCTATTTCAAGGTACCTACCTTTATCAGCCGAGCACGATAAACCTAATTACCCTTCCTAGAGGGTGAATAGGGGCGGATTTACCCTGAGCTTCCACTGAGCCATCAGCTGGGCAACACCGAGTGCCTTCTGACCGCTCACCGAGCGACACGCCGTTGCTCTTATGTTTGGCGCAGTCGAGGGCTTATCTGAGCTCGCTGGAGACCTCATTCCTGAACAACTCATCAGCATGACACGACCTTACCCCACTTCCACTACAGCACATAGCTCTCCTTAGGCCCTTAGGCCCTCGTACAACATCAGGTGTGAAGATATCACGGATCGACCATGAGCAGCAAAGGTAGGGTCAACTAATGCGATGAATTCAAGTGCAGACGAAGGTCTCTATCTTGGAATGCGGTCTCGCGCAGGAGCTGGAGGCGACCCCGCGCGCGACCGATCAGGCAGTGCAGCCGAGACGGTCACGTAATTAGGCGGTGTGGCCTCCGACCACGTGACCGACGGCAGGATTATGTCCAAGTTAGAATCGGGGCAAGAGGCAGCATGCTGGCGATGCCACGAGCCAAACCCCCTACGGAGCACAACGGGATAGCTCTAGCGGGCTTTGACTTTGAGCGATAGGATAGCATCTGGACGAGGCTCAAGCCGCTCGAAGCCCAGATGGAAGAGGAGGCGGGGAAGACGCCAGGTGGCGGTGCCGGTGCCGGTGGCCTTTCCCCTTTTAAGCCCGGCGTGCCACTTTACAGTGTAGCCGCATCGTTCCAAGGCAGGACGGCGCACCACCACCTCGGCCTCAGGGGTGGTCGCCCAAGAGGTCGGACCACTGCTGAGGGTGACACCGACGGGAAGACGCCCCGCAATTGACACTGCGGAGAAGGATGGCCCACACCCGTTACACCCAGGGCCTAGGGCGACTCGGGAGAACATGCACCGAACGTCCACAATGGCAAATTGGAAAGCTTGATTGATTGAATCGAGGGTGAGCCCGCGAGGCGAATGCAACATTGAGAATCTGATGCTGCCACGAAGAACCGTGGTCCCCGGGAAATTACCCTAATGAGCGGAGATGCTGGGGTTGTGGAGGTCAAGCTCCGGAGCAAGCTTCACTCAGTTGAGCTAAGATCGGAGTTGCCACGAGCGAGTTGTCACAGGGATAAAGATATGAAAACCCAGTCGTGCCGGTCTCTCTTTCGTTCTCATCGTCCCTCAGGTTTCTCTCAGAAATCAGCAACATGAGCAACGACGTCAAAGAGCACCATAACTCGGAGTTGGAGGTCGAGGCGCAGCCCACCTCCAAGGGTGGACCTGTCTACGATGTCGGCGAGAAGGTCTCCTACGACAGATCGGGAGCCATCGATGCCGAGAAGATCGAACATGACATGACTGTGCTCCAGGCTGTCAAGGCCTATCCCGCTGCCAGTTGGTGGGCATTTGTCATGTCATGCACCATTGTAAGCGCGCGCCCATGATAAGCAGTTGATTTCTCTAACGCAGCGACAGATCATGGAGTCATACTGTGTTTTCTTGATGGGACAGTTCGTAGCCACAAATCGATTCGCTGCCGATTTTGGTGTATACAGCGCGAAAGAAGGGAAGAATATTATCGAAGCTTCATGGCAGTCGACTTTCCAATGCAGCGGACCAGTTGGTGCCTTCATTGGTGTCTTCATTGCAGGTCCCATTACCAGTTGGATTGGGTATCGATGGGCAACCATTGGCGGTCTCATGGCCTTGAACGGTTTCATCTTCATCTTCTATTTCGGCAGCAGCCAGGAAATGTTTCTCGCGGCCCAGATCCTGGAAGGGATCCCGTGGGGTATTTTCATCGCCAATGCACCCGCCTATTGCGCCGAAATTGTGCCTTTGAGATTGAGAGCTCCAGCGACACAGATGCTGCAGATGTTCTGGGCTATTGGGTCAATCATTGTCGGCGGTATCACTTACCACTACCAGTCCAGGGATGACCCTTCAGCGTATAGGTTCGTCCGGTCCTATGGATGCTGTCGAGGAGCAATAGACTAACCGTTATACCAGAGTTCCCATTGCACTCCAGTGGATGTTCCCCACTCCTCTCGCTATCCTCCTCTTCATCGCCCCTGAATCTCCCTGGTGGCTCGTGCGACAGGGCCGTCTGGCGGAGGCAGAGAAGGCCGTCAAACGCCTGGGACGCGCAAGCTCAAATGATAATCCCGCCGACGCCGTCGCAATGATGCGTCGCACGATCGAACTTGAGAAGACCGAGAAGAAGCCCAGTCTTATTGAACTGTGGAAAGGTACCGATCGCTACCGTACCTTAATTGTTTGCGGTGTGTACGCATCTCAAAATCTGACGGGCAATTTAATCGCCAACCAAGCGGTTTACTTTTTCAAACGTAAGGCTAACTACCTCCTATAACCTTGCATTGGACTAACACTAGCTTAGAGGCCGGTATGGCAGATAATACTGCATTTGCACTTGGTCTCATTACTTCTGCCCTCCAGTGGATTATGGTTATGCTATCTTGGGTCCTCACCACATACCTCGGCCGACGCACAATCTACGTCTACGGTCAATTGATCAACTGTGGTTTCTTGGTCGTGCTCGGTATTGCGGCTTCATGTGGCGCCAGTAAAGCGGCTAGCAACGCGCAAGCGTCACTTGGCTTGATCGTCTCCGTCCTATTCTGCTTAGGACCTGCCCCTGCCTCATGGGTCATTATTGGTGAAACATCTTCCGTTCGTCTCAGACCATTGACAACCGGTATCGGACGTGGTGCCTACTACATCGTCAATATTCCTTGCATCTTCCTTGCAAGCTATATGCTCAATACCGATAAGTGGGACCTCGGCGGCAAGAGTGGCTACGTCTGGGCTGGCACCGCCTTTATCTGCACCGCCATGTCTTATATCTGGATTCCAGAGATGAAGCACAGGTCCTTCCGTGAGATCGACATCTTGTTCCAGCGTCGTGTCCCGGCTCGCAAGTGGAAGCAGACGGTCGTTGATATCAACGACGATGAGTAGATGCGCAAGTGCTGTTTGGAGAAGACTGAGTGGCGCTACGTGTGCAGGAACGGGGCGGCAGAGACGAGTTTCTTCCTAGAAACTTGAAGGCAACTATTTTCAAGACGAGCTGAAAGGTGAGGATCACATCGGAATGTACTTCATCCTCTACCCTGATCGGTAAAGACTGCTACAATACCAGGCTTAATTTTGGGTATACCTGATTGAAGAGGAAAATACCACATGGGCCTGATAGCGCAAAGATAGCTGAGTCTGGTTTATGAATTGTTCCTAGAGTATTCTGGATGAGGTGTCGTGTGGTTGTCATCCTTGTCAAGCAGGGACGTTTCCTTGCCGTGCAAAGAGCGAACACCACACTGATTCCGATTTTAGGAGTACTCCGTACAATTATAGTCATTTCTTGCTCAGCCATTTACCACAAACGTTTCATATACATATACATGTGGTTGGAAATTTGAGCCTATCTGGTTGAATTGAAATCTAGCTATTGACCTTGACTGTATGTATCTTCCCTCTATCCGTTGGAGTGAGGAATGGAAAAAGTGCCTCAGAATTCGCTCCGCACTTCCCATGTTCGTTGCCAACTCCACTATACTGCCTTTCGTCTAGGTAGAACGATCTAACGCCCTTGTAACATCACGTCTTCTCTTGTTATGTTGCTACAGTCTCCTCTGACGATACCTTCGGTACCTTGGCTGGGCGAGGTTCGAGCTTCGACCTGATTACGACCCTAATGTTCTGCAAGTATTTTCTAATCAGTTTGTCCCCCGCCGCTGCGGCGAGGCCGTCATCTATATGACTGTCATCTTGGAAGCTGTTCGCCGGCAGGGATGCGTCCACGAAACGAGTCTTCATCGCAAAGTCGACCAGCGGGTAGGAGGATATCTCTGGAATATCAGGATTTGCCGTCCACACCCAGATCAGAACAGCCCAAGCCAACCCCAGTACGATTGACTGAAGCGCACAAAACAAAATGAACATATGGCTGCCAGTCGGTTGGTCAGCAAACAGTTTCAGGGGAGGTCATCACGAATGCACCGGTCCACTACAATTTTATCGTGCGGATCGCCAATTGACGCGGTTGTGTAGAAATCGTCTGGGAGGCCGGCCACGACGTTCTGCGCGTCCAATTGCACGTTGCCAAAGTTATTCGGGTTGAACTGCCAGAGTGGGAAAGCCAGGATGCTCTGAAAATCTGGTACGGCTCAACGGACCAATACTCGTTCTCCAGCTGATCCTGTACGGTCCAGAAGTATTGTGCGATCGAAGACGGGGCTGGAATTCCCGCCGCGCTGAAGTTGAACATCCAGGTGAAGGCCTCTTTCAGGCCTTCGATGTCGAGGTTTGTGACTTGTACGGGTGGGTCTAGGTTGTCGACCGAGAGGATTGAAAAGTTTGACCTGGCGGCAGTTATCGAAGCGTGCCTGCGGTATACTGAGAACGTAGTGGTGACCTCCGCAGGTTTGGTGTTTGTCCAACACTCATTCCCATGCCGACCTTCGGTGCACACAAAGACGCCTGATTCATCCAAGTGTTAGAAGGTGAGTCGGGAAGCTTTTTCAACGTACCTGCGAAGAGGGAGCTCGGGGCCGATTGACTCCGCGCCAAGCAGAACTTGATCCCGATCAAGAACCCGTCGGCACCAAAGACAAGACAATCCTCCGAGTCGACAAAGGTGTCGTTATGGATGCCTCGCACGAAGTCAATCTGCGTGGAGGGTGCATTCCGGATGGTCACTACCGGATATGAAGGGTAGTCGATTGGCGGCCATGGAGTCGTCATGATCAAACCACCGGACATGAGGTAACCGTGGCAGGCTCTGCCATCGTTACAGATCACCGGGTCGATGGCTGTGGAATGCATGGGATTGACAACCAGGTTGGACGCCGTGACGACGGTAGAGTATGGCAAGACGGAATGCTTATACCCGGCGTTGTTGTCCTGAAACTGCTGCAGGTACTCGGGTATATATGAGCCGTTGAACTCGCCCACGCCGGCAGTGACATTGTACATTTTCACAGATTTATACTCCACCTCCAGCCGAGTTCTTGCGAAGAGAACTACTCCCGAGATCCATATCGCTGCTAACAAGGCAACCCGTGCGGAAGCGGCCACTCGATCCATCCATCTTGCCCTTCTGCTGCAGACTAATTGCAGCGTCCCGAGAATGCTGGACGTTGGCGACAGACCCAGCAGGCAGAGCGATCCAACGCCGTCTTCTCGCGCAGCTAAAGCCCACTGCACTACCTCAAAAGATTTCGACAAGATCGAGGTCGCTAAGACAGACAGCACAGCTTGGAGCGATCTCAGAATAGTCAAAGTGGAAGAAACATTGATGTGTAGCATTGGTGTTAAGCTTGAACTGTCGCCTTCTCGTCAGTAAATCTAGGGCTAAGTACCAAGCAAAGCCTCACTTCAAGTTGCTCACCGAAGAGACAGAGAAGGTAGCCTGGGCAAACCACGCCGTAACCACAAACACGCCCGTGGTGAGAACCACAAGGGCAGTATTCCATCCGGTCTGGGAGAGCGCAGAACTCACCCGCGTTCTCTTGAGGAGCTCGGTCGACACAGGCCTCGTCGTGGTTGGCGCTGGCTGGTGCTCCCCTGCGCCATCAGGATTCCCGAAAGCTGTACCATCAGGCTGTGGTTCAAGTAAGGCTGCGACCTCCACAGCAGACTCCTCCAATTGCGTTCTAGGTTCTACAGAGTCGCTGGTTCGCGACTGCCTGACTGCGGGGTCGCTCAAAGTGGCTTTTGAGAGCTTCGCCAGTGCGACCAGGCTGTGGCATCTCAAGACCGTTGGATCGATGAAACATGAGAATGCTCCGAGCTCTATCGAAAGAATGTAGCCCGGCCCTCTTGTTTCTCGGTCTCCCAGCAGTGACAAGCAGTGAAAATGAGACGAGAACACGCCGTGTTAGCGGTGCTGGCCTGCCTGAAACCCTCCCTCCTTTTCACTTCTGTCAGAAGCGCTGTAAGTAACCAGTAGATATAGCTACCATATCAAGAACACGATGCTAATGCTTATTGATCAAGATTTGCGTCATGGGCTGATGTACGAAATACATAATAATGAAGGTCCCCTGATGTCTCGGGAGTTCCCACTAAAACGAGGGTCTCCTGGTTCTCCTGGGCTTAAATCGAGCAGGACTACGCCTCTTGTCTGAGTTCCCCTGGAACGAATTTGGCCCAATTCGCCATCAGCATCAGAAATACAATAAATTGGTGGCGTGGTAGTGTCATAATTTATTCTTACCCAGTGATGTAGAATCGCCGCCCTCCGCGTTAGTGCCTATCATAGAATACGGGATTTAGTCGGCACCAGCCTGCCAGTGGTGCAGCAGAAACCCGCCCGCCCGATGAACACGAGGACCCTATTGGTCGTCTATCCAATTGACATATTGCTTATCCATGCCAAGCCAATAGATTAAGCGTGTGGAGACAAGGCTTCGCTTCACAAGTCCTCCTCGAGAGACTCCGGAGAAAAGGCTTGAATGTTCCTTGGACCAAGTTTGCTTGATGTTTCCTTCTTTCTGCATGATAGCGGTAGCTAGTGAACGGTGCGGCGTCTCGTTGTCCGCTCCGCAGCCTTGTATGGCGAAAGTGGTGCCTCTCCATCGAGCGGGAATACCACATCTTGATCTTTCATTGCCACAGCCTAAGTTAATGCTGCGGCTAGCTTTTGGTAACGGGTGCTCCTAATACATAAATCCTACATAAATCCTTTTCGGGAATCTGGACCTAGTTACCTCAGGTGCATCCCGTGGAAAATAAGACTTGATGTCCTCGTATGGGTGCTGCAAAAGCTCTTCTTTGACTTGTCAATTGCCTCCCTTGAAACAATTCCAACCGTTCCCAAAAATGGGATTTCCCAACTCTGCGGCCGTACTCGCAACAGTGCTAGCTTTGTCTCTTTCACCACTACGGGGTCAGTTTCACTTGAGCTGCTCGAACGCCAAAATGCTCGCTCTAACATCAGAGAAGTTGCCGGCCAAACCTGCGCAGCCAATTGTACTGTAACCGTCGGGAACGGTTTTGTACTCAACTGGGCGGCGCAGCACTTTACGGCCACAATTGTTGCCGCCACCGTTGTCCAAGTAGTCAACACCGATTTACACACGACCAGACTTTCGACAGTTTACAATGAGTTACCCGCCGGCTACACAGTGCCTACCAACACAAATGCCCAGGGCACACAGACAGTTCCAGTGGTGTATGTTCGAACTGGGAAAACTTTAACCACCAACGTGTGAGGCTCGAATTGAAGCCCCTTTGGTACCCTTTCGCTCATGTTCTTCCAGCGCATTCCCGACTCCGTTCCAGTATTTCCCCGATCGGTACACGTGGAATGGAACATTGCCCACAGAGGACACGGATGGAAATTCCATTTGCTCTACCAACCCCAGTGCTATAAAATTTGTGGACTTTTGGTCGCAGAAGACCACATTTACAACACCGACTCACACGTGTGGGCCGGATCCTGGCGGCCTTTTGTTCACAACTTGGTGGGGTGAATATGTCGGGATGGTGAATACTTATAAGACAATTTTCACGACAGATGCAGCTTTGCAATCATGTTCACCGTACAACCCACCTGCCCCGGCTGTTCCACAATTTACCGCCAGGTTCATCACCGATTCATCAATATCGTATGAGGGTGGCTCTTCGTCTGGGGGAACGCAGCAAACATCGCCATCGTCGAACCCTGCCACACAAACCCCCGGACCGACCGAAGCGTCGTCCGCCGCCATGCTGATAACATTGACATCCCTGAATACTGTTGTGACGAACGGCCCTTCAGGACTAGAGACGCTCGTCAACACCGTCGAAATCATAAGTACGGTGGTGTCGACCCCAAGCAGCGCC
>Ga0105239_10001969_pt1 | contig 26709 bp, 15 predicted proteins | sample KBSC44metaG_FD_92761 | JGI IMG/M metagenome (GOLD analysis project Ga0105239, IMG submission 92761) | Corn rhizosphere microbial communities from Kellogg Biological Station, Michigan, USA - KBS C4-4 metaG | ecosystem: Host-associated > Plants > Roots > Rhizosphere > Soil | place: Michigan, USA...
CGGTACACCTGTCAACGGTGCTGGAACACCAAAAGCTGCAGCTAGTATCTCAAGGGCAGGAACACCAAATCCTTTGGCAGTTGCAAACGGTACTCCACGGAGCTCAACACCAAACTCGATACTTTTCAAACCGGTGGCGGAGAAGAAAAAGAGTGGACTTCCTACCATCAGAAAAGCGGCAATGGATGATGAGATATTGGCAAGCATGGATCTCGGAATAGACATTGACATTGATATTTGAGCATGGATTGTGTGTGCTCATCCTGAGAGAACAAATTAGGGCCATGGAGAATAAGAACGGCGAGGCTGGAGCACATATCCAAAGTGAAAACTGTTAATTCAGCACGTTCTTGTGAAGCATCTATTGGACTCAGTCAGGTATGAATGAAATTCACTCTCATAGACACTCTCTTCACTACGGACCTTATTATAGTTCCGCTGTCAATAGCATTCAAGGCCATTCACGTTCTCGGTGGTTGGAAAAGAGTTGAATCTTCAATTTACACCACCATTGTCTTTTTATAAATGCCTAATTGAACCTTTTCAAAAACACCATTCCACCCACCGTCCCAATCTTCTTCCTCTTCTCAAGCTTTGAACTCATTTGCCAACCAATAAACATTTCTGCTGATCTATCCATCTCCACAAGCATCTTGGAAATATTCTCTTCCTCCTCAAGCTCTTGAAGAATCTCATAGGTCTCTCCCGGATTTTGACTCATCAACGGCTAGATCATCAAAACTTCCTCGATCATCCTTCTGTGAACACTTGCTGCGTTCTTTGCAAAGCCATCCTCAAAATCGCTCCTACAACCTCTCAATTCTCCATCTCGATTGGCTATATCTCTCTGCCACCAGCCTCCATCTCTCTCTCTCTCTCTCTCTCTCTCTCTCTCCATGTGTCTCCACTACATCCCATGCTGCCCTGAGGAGCTCCAGCTTTACAAGTGCGTGACAGGAGGCTTCTGTGGCAAACTGAGCCTGACAACAGTCCGTTGTGCCGGCTGGAAACAAAGCATCGGCCCTGTCCCTGGTCGCGCAGACAAGCTGTGTCCAAACCTGGTCATCCAGCATGGCGCTCGCCGGCCACGCTTCTTCCACGATGAGATCCCCGTTGGTTCCGGAATGGGGATGACGGCGCCCAGCCGTGGATGCCAGCGATGCTGGAGGGTCCTCTACTATCGCGACTGGTTGCAAAACCAGGGAGCGGACGTCAGCACCGCAACGCCGCGCAGCGACGAAGGAGCTGGCTCCTTTGACGTTGACGTCGACGTCGCCGTCGCCGACCTGTTCAGCGACTGCGAGACCGTGCTCACAGACGACACGGATGGCTTCGACGGGGCCCGGACCCCAAGCAGCAGTGGAGAACCCGGCGGCGGCGGCAGCAGCAAAGACAACGCGATCGTCATCTACGACAGCGACGCCGAAGACAATGGAGTCGAAGCCGAAGGCGTGGTCGAGGTGGCAGCCGCGCCGAACCTGCGCAAACGCCCTCGCCTGGTGGAAGACGGCATGGTGGAGATGTGGCGGGAGAACGTCAAGCGCCTGCGGTGTGAGCAGGAAGAGCTCCTCGACCGGATCGAGGACTTGTTGGAGGAGCACTCGGCCAAGCAGAGGCGGGCCGCTGAGCTGGAGGCGCTGCTGGATGGTATGTAATTGACGGGGACTGGGTGGTAGAGGTGCCAGCGGGGGTAGGGGGGGGGAGAGGGTGGTCAGGTCAGCTTGGGTCAGCGGCCAGCACATGTCGAGCAAGGCAAAAGGCAGAGAGCATCCCCATGGCGGGCCAGGGGTGAGCTATCTGCATCCATAGCTCGCATCATATGCGATGCGATGGGTGGTATCCAAAGTCCCAAAATCGACTCCAAGTTCAGCTCGTAGATGTGTGTGTGTCTGCCATCTGGTGAGTCAACAGTGCTCACTCCGCGAAGTATCTTGCATATTTTATTGTATTCAGCCCCCAATATCCGTTGCCGTTTTCAGCCCTGCAATGCGATTCGAACAGTTCACCACAACCCACACTTCTATGTACCTGGCCCGTGAGGAGTCTAGTCTACTATCACCTCAGCGACGAGGGCTGGACTGAATCATTGAAGCTGTTCGATGATTACTGATTACCGATACCTCGTTACATGACCAGCGCATATTTAAACGGGTGAGTTTGGACTCTGAAAGGGGGGCCGGAAAAGGGACACAACGATGGGGAGGGAAATTATTATCATTATTCTTCGATCCTAATCAACAAAACATAACTCCAGGAACTCCTGCCCCGTACTGTTCAAGACATCCCCTGTGGAATAATACTGCAGATACATGATAGAAGGAATAGGCAACTGCATGGTGTACTATACTCCATGCAGATACTACATACTACTGCTAGGGATTGTCTTTGCAGGCAGAGCTAACTCAGCCAATGTTGACTGCAGCCATCGAGATGGCTTCAAGATTGCATGCGTCTCGGCCCCGAGCTCGAAATCCACGGGGTCCCCTCTTGAGACACCGTAGCCTTGAGGATCAGTCTCGCATCAGGAGGACTCGGCACTGTGTACATATGTACAAAATATTGGCAACCACCATGCATGTATCATGCATCATGGCAGTATCCGCAAGCCGGAGAATTCAGCCTAAGCACGCACACACACACACACACACACACACACCCTCTCTCCTTTCTCTCTAAGACAGCAGTTGCTGACACACGGCGAAACAGGGAATGGAGCTCCGCGCCAGGTGCATGAGGGATTTGGCTTCAGAAATCCCATTGCTGCGATGTTGAGGGATGTCTGCACAGCTATGCATGCATGCATGCATGGACGTATACCCTCTCGCCCCGTCCCCCCCTCCCGCAACACAAATCCGCGATGCGAGCGTGAGTTAGTCGCCTCGCACGAGACGGCGAAGGAAAGCGAGACCCTGTACGTATGCCATGGCCAGGCGCGGTATGCGTGGTCTTCGTTCTGCCTTGCCTTGCCTTTCCTAGCGATGGGAAACATCTCCAATCACCAACCAACCCAACTGTTTACGTGTGAACCCAACGCTACCCGGACGAGATGTACAGAGCATCATGTGCGGTTCGTGCACACGGCGCACGAACCTGAGCCTTGAATGAGTCATTAGGTGGCGTTGGGCAGTCAAATGACCAACTAACTGTCTTTGCTGGCCTTGTGAGCGGTGTAAGACGAGAGCCTGACGGTGTGCTGTAGGAGCCCAGCCTGAAATTCGAGAGAATGATAGGCATATAGGATAGCACGAGGGCACAGGTGACGTCCAGATTCCCAGGCTTGCCTCGCACAGGTTTAGTCAATTCGCACCTGCACAGAGGGGAGGGCAGGTTGCGTTGGAGGCTCAACGCCTGCCTGGAAACCTAAGTTAGGACTCGAGCTTTGGGCAGAATGCCATGCATAATACTGCGTGAGTTCCTGGCACCCGCGATATGTCTAGGGCTCACGTACCTCGGAGGATCTTCATATCCGGGGGCAGGGAGTTGGTGTGTAAACGACCGGGTGAACTGTTCACCCGGGTCCATCCCTCGTACGAGTAGTTGTGCCGTAGAACTTGGCACGGCTATACTAGACAGATACCACGAATGCGTAAGGCCCCTTCCTCCGTGATGGAGATGACATGGATGGTTTGTGGTCAAGGAGATATCGGGATATCCATGAAATTGTGCTTAATAGCTCAGTACCATGTATGTAGGAAGTTGAATTTTCGCACAATAACAACAACATGCTATTTCAGTGTTTGGTTGATAAAATTGGGCTTGCTATACAAGTTAAACTAGTCATTAGTATAAAGCACCGAGTATAGAATTGTGCGAGCTAGTTCAGGTTGTGACTCGTGGGCTCGGTAACAATAGTGAATAGCGTTAGTTTTGGGGCGAGGCCGACCAAAACAGGGAGTTGGCTGCCGGAGACTCGGCCAACATCATGCCCGGCGCATCCATTCGCTAGAGCCACGAACGCAGGGGCCTGAATAATGCTGGGGAAGGTTCCATTACTTAGCGTTCACAGTTTATGTTAAGTATAGGGGCCTGAACGCCGCTTCTGTGTAGGTTATTCTCAGGAGACAAGTGGACACTGGAAATCCTAGGGACAGGCGAAGTCGTTGCAACCGGAGACCAACAATATAGAGCGCCCGAGGCTGTGCGATCGCTAGTTAGTTAGTTAGTTAGTTAGTTGGATAGTGAGTTCTCGGTAACGTCTTCCTCCATTTAGACCCATGATATAGGATGGCCTGATCCATGTGGTCGCAAGGATAGGTCCACTGAGACATGCCTGATTGAAGCTGTGCTAGTTGATAGCATTAGTGGCATTGAGTCTATATGTGAGTATAGGGGAGCACTAGTTAGTGATGAGAAGGGGGCCGTTTGCGCATAATTCTGGCGCTGCTAGACATTGATGGCCCGCCGGAGGGATTATCTATAACATGCTGGGGAGATGAGATCTTGACTTCGCCATTCAGCCTTGGCGCTTCCTTATTCCTTACCTCCTCCTCCCTTCTGGTGCGAAGGTTAGTGGTTTCTTGTCTCTGTTGCTATGTACGAGCGTAATGGATGTCGTCCCAGGACACTTGGGGTAAAGCGTGACTTGATCCAGCTCTTGGCTCTTGGGGCGAAAAGCGTACGAGTACATCGGGGGCCCGATAGTTCCGTTCAGGAGGATCATTGGGGTTATCGATAATAGGGGATGGGGGGATGTACTGCTCTCCACCTGTTTGGGCGTGGCGGTTGAGCTTACTCTTCCCTTGTGTCACGACTCAGACTCGTTTCCGACCCGCGAAGATATCCCTTTCGAGGGGCTAGCCTAGTGACCATTCGATATCAGAGGCTGGGATTGTGAGGGAAGGCAGAGGATGCATTCTCGCAAGACGTGTTCGAAACCGGGTGGGCTCCAACAGGCATCATCGCTCGAGAGAGAGTCAGATCAGCAATCAGCCTGTTGCGACGCCCTGCCACGACCACAAGGCGGTTTCTCAACTTGTCTGCATGAAGGCTAGAGCTTGAAAATCGAGACACCTCTGACCTTCCTTTTCCAGTCGGCGATCATGGGGTAATGCAGTGGTGGTCAGCCACCAGTAGATGTGCGGCCTGAGGCCTGAATGATCCGAGTGGTTGTATCAGACGTTTCTTCTCACTCGCTTTGCGCTGGCGAATGGGAAGGAGGCACCAACATCCTATCAAGGCAGTTTCACGATGGCAAAAGTTCGCTGGTCAGGTATCGTATCTCCAACAACCTCATGCAGATATCTTGCATCTCGAGCCAATCGACAACCTTGGTTTTCGAGTACTGTTGCTCAACTGAGTTTTTCTGCACAGAGTAAGCACTTGCGAGTAACCTCTTGCTGTAAGATGCATGCAAGCGGATGTGTCCAATGTGAGGAAAAGTGTGAATGCCTTGAACAATAGTTCACCGGCAGCCAGGCATGCACAGCACAGCGCTTGTAGAATGTTGTAGTTTGGCGGTTAGATAGGTTGAAGAAGCGAGTCGGGGGCGAAAAGGAATCTAGGGTTACATGAAGAAGCTCATGCAGCACAAGAGCTCCTCCCGGCCAGCATCCGAAACATGATGGCAGAGAGCATGTGAAAAGCATATCATATATGATCAGATGAAACGTGTTTGGAGCGTTGAGATCGTTAACGATGCAAAAGATACTCCATATGCAAGGCCCTCTGTCGAAGCCATGGCATGAAGGGGGCCTCAAGACCAATGAAGGCTTGACGTGATATCTGAAGACATCGTTCTTCCTAGCATACGGGCAAAAGCAATTTAGAACCCGTACACATGTTGGAATTCGGTCAATTGTCTGGTTCGATATCAAATGGTTAGATGCATCCCACTAATGCAAAGTTTTCGATGACAGAGAAATAGCTATTTTGGATGTTGAGAAATGCTCCGTTGAATATTTCTGCTTGAGGATCCATTCGGCTAGCTGGTCATCACGGCGCAATATGACGGTACTACGACTTGCTGCATGCGTGTCGAGATCTGTCATTAGAGAAAGCTCTGTTGTGCGAGAGGTCATTCGTGTAAGCTACAGCCCTCCGTCCTCCGTCCTGATAAAATCGCTTGCCCAACAAGCGACCCATACTCAGCATGTTCCACGAATCTGTCGAGAACCGAGGCGAGTAACTATTGACGATGGCACCAAGTTTCCCCTATCGATAACAACCACGATCAAGCCTTCTCTTCTAGGTGGAGCCGAGGGAGGGTCTGGTAATCTCGACGCCCACAATCCTTGACGAGAGGACATGATTGGCTTAAGAGGCCTGCCTTGCTTCCGCGGCAAAGCGACTGAAACGTTGGTGCTGGGGGGCCCCTGGATCTCAATCTACACCTGCTAGGTCTCTTGTGGTTTGGCATGCTTAGTTTTTCTCTTCTGGCGCCGGCAATGATCTGCTTTCCACTGTTCATGCCTGAATTTCCACGAAACCCGCGCCTAGAGCAAGGCAATAACAGTCGTAACAGGGGGAAAAGGTGGTTATGAATGGGGAGGGATCATCATCACATGAGTTGTGCCCAGTCAATACAATAACCAGTTTTCCCCTGTATCATATCTATTTGGCATCTCCACTGATCAACACAATAACACCCTCAGCTTGGTCAGGACTAACGCCTTGGTAGTTCCAGAGACTCCTGCAATCTTTAAAGAACCACAAGGAACAATGAAGAATTTAATGTGACAGCCAATAGCCGAGGATCGAGGCAATAATCACGAGCCCATGCAAGCCCGTTCGTTCTGATATCCGAACAGAGAATAGCTGAAATGTGCTTCTGCGAACGGATACGGGAAACGAGTGATCGGGTGGGTTGTAGGCCTGCATTCATTGCATATGCATAGCAAGAATGAGGAACGGACGCCCGGTTTCCGAATTTGCAAGTAAAGGGTGAGACCCTCAGTTCTGTAAATTCCACCAGCCTCATGCCCGGAGCCGGATACCTTTGCGTGAGTGATTAACAGAATCCTGTTGCTCTGGGCACGCTTCTCATGATTTGTTTTATTTGATATGATACGTGCTTCACGATTTCAGTGGATTTGTGAGGTAGCCTTCTGGGTGGTAGGTAACCTGTACGAGTAAGCGCGGGCCAAGTGCGGATAGTTTCAATATTGTTGCCGCTTCAACAGGCGACGTTCCAAAACTCTGGATGTTGTGAACAGTTGTCTTTGCTACATCGGTTAGAATAGGCAGGCCTGGAGTCTGCCAGACGCCGTAGGCGCCAGCATTTCCGTTTCAATAGTCTGTCGCCACCAGTAGTAGCCTCAGAGTCAAGTGATGTTTCCGTCGAGGCATAGTATTATTGTCAGTGGGTACATTGAACTATTTAGCGCGAGAAGCAATGAAATACGAGCGGCTAATTCTCTGGACTGCAAAAAAGAAACGAAAGCGGCATACTCGTAGTACTGGTAAGTGGGTAACACGGAACTGAGTACCTACGCGTCGACTGTGTATGTTTGTAAGATGATATCCCGGAGCATCAGTCTCATTCAGAACCAATTGAAATTAGATGCATTGCAAACTCGAATATCTGCATGCATGCGAAAGCCACAGTGTGCCATTCTGGAGATTGAGCATCAGTAGGCACCTGTACACAGGTAACCCGTAACTTGTACTAGGAGTGGCAGGGAGTATTTCATGTGAGATTCCTCATCCACACAACAATCAATTGAGAGGTTGAAACTGAGATATATCCCGAAACTGCCACTTGTTAATTTCCATCCCAGGAAGTACCAACCAGGCTTAATCCTGGTTTTCGCCGGCAGGCCGAGATTGTGTGGTTGGGTCACCTTGGGTGTCAAGCGGGCTTCCCCAGAGTTTTCCCTGTCGCCACCAAACCAATAAGCGGGCCAGCCGATCAGTTCAAGCCTGTCAATCGGTGTGTTTCTCGCCGTTGTCGCCGACGCCAATCTGGCCGTTTATCAAAAAACGCCACCAGCAACTTTCAACTTGGGGCAAACAGACGACTTGTGCAAAAGCAGAGGGCGGGGGAGTTGGGCGCAAAGTTCAACAGTCATGAGACTAGTTGGTAGTCGGCAGGTAGGTTCACGTGGGAAGAACCAGTAGAGACATTGTACCGTCATCTGCGTTGCTAGTGACGGATGTTATCACGCAATGAGGATAGTGAATCCGTTGAATGATCAAATTGGAATCCGTTCTGTCGAGGTCGCAGAGGGCTTGATGCATGCTAAAGCACGAGTTTGCAGTCGAAAAACCGGGCAGAGAGCGTCTGCACCGATGACGTTTGAGGCGAGTGAAGCCATGGAAAGTCGCCTAGGGAGTTCCAGTAACAGCTAGGGACTGAGGGTGTTTTCTCGGCGCCCTGGCCGCTCTGTAGCGAAGATGCCTACATAGCTTATACGGAGTACGAGGACTCTCGTAGCCAGACACTGAGTGCGCCACATCGAGATGTCATACGCATGAGGAAATTTTATTGCGCCAGGCTTTGACTGTTGCGCAAGCCGTAGGAATCAAATGCTTGGGAAAGCCAAGATTGCAGCCACAAGCAACACATCATCGGCACCGTAATGAGTCGTGAGTGTTGACCAGGTCTCCCACCATTGCCTGGGAGGCTGGTCTAGGTATCAAGAATTGATTTTAACTCCGTCATCTCCTGTCACCTGGCAGCATCGAGTGACTTGTTTGGTAGAAATCGATCCAGTGGGAGGAACTGAGGAGGAAGGTCGGCAAGTCGGCATGTCGGCGAGTCGGGACGCCGTCCACCGATGCTCTTGGCAACAGTAAATTCTCAGAAGGCACCAATGACAGCACCGCACACACAATTCTTCCTCGATATTGAGCTTCCCCGTGCCTTGGTAGGGACATGAATGATGGATGGCGTCAAGGAGGCTTTGCTGTCTCAAAAGACAAAATTCAAACCTGGACGATGATCAAAGACATACTACGGGTACAGGTTCGAACTACGGAGAACATACCAGGCATGGACTGTGCTGATCGAACCTGTTCCCTGAGGGTCTCACTCATGGCTGCGACTTGGCCCAGTGCCAGGTCAACCAGTGTTCTAGCGACTACTGAGTCCTATCGAAGAGCCTGTAGACTATTCGTCCTGCTAGTACTGCCCGAGGAAAGTCAAGGGGCCTTAATGATCGGTGCGATTTCTAAAAGGAAGGTGTTGCTATACAGAGAAAGGGAGGGCGACATCTATATCGGTATCCCGCATTTCCACTCTGCAGTATCTGCGAAGCCGTTTGAGGAATAAAGCATATTATTCTTAGAGGCGCATTAGACACCACCTTCAAAGTTGCTATTATTGTTTTTTTGGCATCTCCTCTGCATGAGCGGAAATTCCATCTGCGCTCGATACAGACCAAACATGAGAGGACAACAGGCCATATCGAAGTTTTTTTCCTCAACGTGGCTGGTCCACTAATCTCACTGACGTGACCTCTGAAGCCGTCGAGTGGCTACTCGGAATTAAACATCTGTAGGTCGGAGAATCAACAGCCGGCTTGGAGTTAGTATTGATCGCCAATAGTAGGGCCAGGATGGGGGGCACGCCTTTGGCACGGGGCATTCCCAACTGGAGCCGGACGGTTTAGAGGTACAGAACAGGGAAAGAAGAGACGGATGGGTGTCGGGAGTACGCGCGATGTCCTGATGATCGGAACGTGTGATGATCGGCACGGATGGAATGGGCTCTACTGTGCGAGATACGTCTGTTAGAGGCGTACCTCGAGCAGAGCTGGAGTCCGTGAGAAAGCGGAAGAATCTGTCAACCCCTCTGCAAAGCCACACTTGCTCAGCACGACTTGATTTGAGTATTCAAGTCTTGTAGACGCATTTGATTACGGTTGGTAGTCTGGGTTGAGTGTAGCCAACGAAGAGAATGACGAGATCAAGACCTGTGTAATCGATTGGCGTCTCTGTACCGAGTGTAGGTGACGAGTCACAGGGGAGACAAGAGGCCCTGAGCTTTGACCTGAAGCAGCCAGCCCCGGGGCTCGCGAAAGACCCAGCTTGGGCTTGGGCTGAGCGAACTCAGTCATCAGTCGGTCTCTGTAAGGGCGTCTGGGGCGGCCGTCGAGGCAGTGATCGTAGGCACCGGTCTGGGCCATTGGGGACCCCCTCGGCCGCGAAGATGAAAGGCATCCCCGAAAGGGCCCAGCAAAAAGGCCTGGTGGGCTTGTCGCTTTGCCCTTTGGGCTTTGGCGCTTGGATGCATCAGCCAAGGAGGTTCAGCTTTAGCCGATGTTCTCTCTTCTCTGCTGTTCTCTGCACAAAGTTTGGAGCAGGGGGCAGGGGTCATGGATTGTACGGCAGCTGACCAGGGCAAGGCACTAAGCAGAAAGTGACAGGGACTGACAGAAGGGATGGTGGAACCACGGCGAGTGTGGGTTCCGTGTCACCTGGGGTGGTGGATATGCTGGTGGATGAGGGCTTAGATCCATGGGAACAGGCATAGGCGTGGACCAGGGGGGGAGGAGGAGGAGGAGGAAGAGGAGGAGGATAGCAGAGCAGGGGAGGCCGAGAGGCAGTGGGTCCCTCCTCGTACTGCAAAGAATGCTCGAGACTGCTTCGGCCCTTGCCACGCCTTTTCCTTGTGTCCTCACGTCTGTTCCCTCGATTGCGCATTACGCATTCAGTCCACGCAAACCATTGTGGCGACCATCTCCCCCAACCTGGGAACCTGGGCCACTCAGTCGGGAGGACCCCGTTTCAGAAGGCCGACATACAAGGCCTGGGGTCCTGTGGTCCCGTGTGTGCCTCAAAGTTGATATACTCCATCTCCTCCATATCCAGACTTCCCCCTCCACTCTTCTACCATATTCAACAACACAACTTGTACACCACTACACCACCTCTTCATCTAGATTATACCATCACACCTATTCCAATTACTTGTTGACGGCAATACGACTCTTGCTGACTGTACAAAACACAAATCCTTCCCTTTGTCAGTCTGGTTGACACAACCTGCCCGTCCGCTGACTGTGCTGTCTTCCATTGAGAAGTTTATTTCTCTCAGCGTTCAGCTGTTGACACTCGAAAACCACATATTAAAGCCTCGGTCGCATTCGCTCCTTCCAAGTCCCTCACCATGACGGACTACGACTATCCTCAATCTCCAACCATGTCACAAGACAGACATATGGGTTCCATGGCTGCGGCCCTCAGAATGAAACTCGAAAACCTCCCACAACTCAACATGCACAACCTCAGCATTCACCACGCTCAGCAAAAGAGATTGTCAGTGGAACTCAACTCGGCCACTTCATCTCGTTCAGAACGTTCATTTTCCTCACAACAATCAGACGATACTGATGCTACAGACCTAACAGTTACTCCCAACCGATCACGAGCAAGCACGTTTGATAATGCAGAGCGAATCACCTCTCCCTTGGTACAAACTGTGCAATGCAAGCCTCCCTTGAGAGTTGTTTTAGGCACTGCTTCAGTCGGATCCAAACTCTCACCACTTGCCAAGATCACCACCGTCGAAGATGCTTCCAAGTTTGTCCAACTATTCCGATCAAGGGGTTACGCAGATATCGACACTGCCCGTGCTTATCCAGTTGGTCGTGGTGGCACTTGCGAGAAATTGTTGGGTGAGGAGGAATTGCGACTGGGAAAGTGGGCCAACGTGTCCACCAAGGTCTCGTCTTTCATGCCTGGATCTCACCGAGCCAAAAACATTGCCATGAGTATCGATCGTTCCCTAGAGGCCCTCAACACTGATGCAGTTGATGTCATGTACTTGCACGCTCCTGACAGAGCCACACCCTTCAAGGAGACTTGTGAAGCCATGAACAAGGCATACCTCGAGGGCAAGTTTGAACGATTCGGTCTATCCAACTACTCAGTGGACGAGGTCGAACAAGTCGTCAAGGTCTGCGAGGAGAACGGATTCGTTAAGCCATCGGTCTACCAAGGACAATACAATCCAATTTGCCGAGGTGGTGAGGAGCGCCTGTTTACCGTCCTTCGGGAACACAACATTGCTTTCTATGCATACAGCCCCTCAGCCTGTGGCTTCTTCTCCAACAAGGTTTCACGAGCCTCAACCAAGGACAAGAACAGCCGATGGAACATCGCCTCACCCTTGGGTGCCAAATATGCTGGTGACTACTTCCACGACCCCCTCTTTGCCGCTGCAGAGCTTGTCAGACAACAAGCCAAGAAGTACGGCATTTCAGGCCACGCTGCCGCTCTACGATGGACCACATGGCATTCTCAACTCGGTGCCGAATACGGTGATGCCGTCATCGTCGGTGCCTCTAGAATCTCTCAACTCCAAGAAAACATGGACATTCTTGAACAGGGTCCCCTGCCCGAGCCTCTGGTCGAGACTCTCAACAACATCTGGGAGGATGTTCGCGCCCTGGAAAAGGGACCCCGTTTTTCCTTTGTTTAAATTGCATGATGAATACTTCGGATATGGAATGATAATCGGGTCAAATCAGGTGACATGGGCATTTTCGGGAAACTCATGATCGGCGTTTTACGGTGTTGTGCCTCACAACCAAGTGGCTGCACCAGGAAAGACTACATTCTACTTTAAGATCCCTCAAGTGCTGAGATGGATCCAACTTTTGTCATGCGTGCAGAAAACGCTTTATTGAAATTGGGAGTGAAAGCTCAAATGTATGTGTTATGATACCCTCGTGGTTTGTATGGAAAATCCAAAGAAACGCTTTCATGGCAAATGTGTTACCGGTCTCTGGAAGACGCAGGAAATGGCAAACGCAAAACAAAAGGCTCACCGAAGCCATCAATTGGAATGTGCCGAGTAACGAGGAGTAATGCTCGCCTCTCAACATTTACAAATCAATACCAAAAATAGCCAGAATACAATTCAGCTGCAATCAGTTACAACCTACACATTTATTCTATCCTGTTTTGTAGCTCACACATCTGCATCTGCCTCTGTCTTTACCCGTTGCTTCTGCTCGTGATTGATCAGTCCAGTACTCCTCCACCACCCCTCCGTTTCTGGCTTGGTCTAAGTGCTGACCACTTCTGGCCTGAGGCAACCTGTCCACTCAAGACCTAGCGATCCCTTTGTAGGCTGGAGGGTTTTTGGGTTCGGTTAGGGGACGAGTGAGGAGGCACCGAGGAGTTCTCTTGGACCTCGTATCATCTGGAGCACCTAACAGGCTGTTGTCAAGAGTGTGGTGCACGCCCACTGGACGACTCCAACCAGACGTCCCGTCTTTTGCACAGTCCGCTTTGCACCAACCTGAGAGTTTTTGGTCAGATTCTGGTTCAGTCAAAGAGACCTTGAACCGATTAGACCCCCGCTCCAAGAACGACTCTGGGCTTACCTGGATGAGTCCCCTGGAAACGCCCATTTGCCCCGCTTAGCTCTTGTTCGAGAGGCTGTTATTTACCCGTTTTACCTGCACCAAACCAACGGATCCTTTATCCCAAGCGCCCAAAAGCTGTGTGTCTAGTACGAATATGGCACAAGCTGCTGTGCTCAAGAATTCCCTAACGGAATACTGCACGGAATTCCTTTCACTACTAGGCCCTAATTCAAGGCGTAGACTCCATTTGCACAGAGACAATGACATACAACCTGCAAAGCCCACATCATCAAGTCTGACGCAAAGCTGTGTACCAGTAAGAAAAATGACCCCGTCTGGAGCAAAATTCTCCTTGACGAGTCGGATCCCGTTGAAATTTCGCGCACACCAATGCGAAACGGAAAGGGACTGCGAGATGGTAAGCCTGACCATGCTCGCTCGTGATCCTCGCCATGTTTGAGGAATAAACCCCTCGCCTTCCTGGCCGTTTATCGGCGGCAAGTCCCAGTCCAGTAGAACATCAACCCCCGTTGGCTCCCTTTGTGCAGGGCCATTTACCCGCCAGAAGAAAATGATTGCTGAGTGGACAGACTACCCGAATATGGCTCAGGCGTCCACCAGATCAGTTTCCCACCAGGCGGGTGGTCAATTGGGTAGTCCAGGAATCCTTGCGTCAGATCTAAAAGTGTCTGGCTACTGGGGTTTTGGTTTGATCAGACGTCAAAGGCCATTCACGACCTTCCGCTCTTGACAAGTAGGTACCCCCCTTTCAAGTTCCATACTCATGACCATTCTTTATTGCTCATCAGCCTTGGCAAAACCAACATCGCACACTTGGGGCGCACGTCAACTATCATGTTTGGTTAGAGGGTAAACCCTTGCACGAAGAAAAAGTTGGGATCGTATTAATCCTTGAGATCGAAGAAGGAGGCGCTCTCTATCGATCCACCGCCGTCCCTCAAGGTTCCAACTTCTTGAAACTCTCCAACTCGAAGTCGAGACGAGCACGTCCCTCCACGTGGTTGGCCATGTCGATCGTGTCCCACGCTTTCTCAAGCAGCCCCACTTTGGCCCAATATGGCGAGGATAGACGAGACGGTTGGGCTGCTTGGTTCGTTGCGTCAAAGTCAAGAGCAATCAGTCAATAATCAGCCAGACCCGACAACCTTAGACATGATCACATCATTGCATTGGGGAGACAGACTTCAAACACGAGCTTTTCAGCCCAAAGAACTCATTCAGCCTCGACGCCTCCTCCTTCGGCAGCTCCTGATTAGCAAAGCCAATTTTCTCTTCTAGATAGTGTCATTCGATCATAGGGCTGCGAGAGAGCGAAAGGGGAGTGGCTTGAATGCAGCTCTGTCCATCTGTGGCTTGCCTGGGACTTGCAGCGGGCATACCGAAAGAGATATCCTGAGACGCCTCAAAAGCATATTTCTCGCTCCTGCTTCCTCCCTCCACAGCCACTTCCGGCTTTCCCAAGCTTTTTCCCGCAGTTTGAGCTTCTCCTGTTATTGACGCCAGCCTTGGAAAACAAACACTTCCTGTTTACGGAAGCACACTCTTACAGGGTTGAGCTAGAAACCCCTACCCTCAACCTCAATCAATATGCTGTACCCGAGCCCTTCACCTCTAGAAACTCTGACTTTTTTTTATACTTCTTACATGCATCTATTTTTTCCCCAACCTGCAGGTTGTAGTACCTCTTCAATCGCGATCCCCTTGAAGCAAAAACATGGGTGTGAATAAAGTGTAATCCAGGTCAACATTAACTTATCGGTTACCTAGGGAGCAATCTCTTTATCAGGGGTTATCGATAGTGATAGTGATAACGCTATCGCTTACGGGTGGAGCCAGGGGGATCAGTCTGGGGCTGACCCTGTACCTGGGGCTGACCCTGTAATCCGGCAACTCTCCAGAGGCTTGTCGCATCGCCCCCTGAACAAAAATGAGAATTACTACGTGTATTACTGGGCACACAGATACTCGTTGCTCTTTCCCCCCTGAATTCTCTCATTCATTTGTTAGAGCTGGGCCGCTTGCTAACCAAGATTTGAAATCCGCGGATCCAACAACAAAACACGATGAGACATTGTCTGCTACTACCATGGGAAAATCTCACTCAGAGCGTAAGCACGGCACCCGACGGCGCGATGGCACTCAGATTGGCGAGAAGGTTAGGGAGCCTACAGCAAGGGGTGCATGCGTAATGAGAGGATCCTGTGGATGGGCCATGGCATGGTGAGAGGGAGTCCCTCTGGGTTTCAGCCTGGTGGTGGCTTCCCTCGCACCTAGGTCGCTTGGCTAAGGGCGCTGGTTATACGGCGTACACGCAATCATTTCATCTGTGACCATGTGGTCATCACATGGAGGGTGACTTACATGATTGATCCGTCATTTTTGTATAGGTAAGCAGAGCGGAAGGAGATTCACTAAAACCTTGATCGAGAAAAGACTTCGATGGCGACGTTGTCATAATGATGGAGGATAAGCGCTATACGCTCCCCAACAATCGAGGCCACGTCAATGTCCCTTTGCACGCTATGATATTCTTGCGAGAATCACCTCACCCTGCCCACGAATTGTCTACTTTGGGGAAATGCTTTTCTTCGCCAGAGCGAGGCTAGCCCACGCGCTTGATTGGTAGGCTGCGAATATTCTTCTAGCACACCGAGTTACCACTCAGTGGAGATGATCAGTACTGCGGTGACCCTAGCAAGGATGCCAAATTCCTTGAACAAGCAGTCTCTCAGAGCAACATGGCCCGACTCAGTAATCGCCCACGACAGCTATCCTCCACCGTGGCGAGGCATATTCATCCGACGCCACAACGTCCCAACAACCATTGGAATGTGTCTTTCGCAAAAGGACTTTGCCTTGCATACCAGGCTGAACCTAGAGAAGGGGTATCTATCAAAGCAACCAGAGTCTAGCCGTCCAATCCGTGTCGTTCTTTCACATGTGGACGCCATGCTCGCGCCTCGACAACACGTGCTTCGAAGCTCCTCTACTATTGAATGCAAGGGATGAGCTCTGCTCGTATCTCCCCTAACATTCCTTCTGTGCACGCACAGGGCCTTTCATCCCCCACACCAAATCGAATCAGTCTAGGCTTTTGTAAACCCACAGAAACACACAGATCACCGATGCACGCGGTGGGCGACCTGGGCTTTTTGGCGTCACCCGTGCGTTGATATACGAAGCCTCAAGACCAGTCAGTCGGCAAGGCCGACTACCCCGATCCCCGACTCTCGACCATCCTCTTTGAAGGCGCTCGAGCCTCTCTCTCGCTTGCCGTTCAGTCTGTGCGGTGTGGCAAAAGCAAAACCCAAGAGGTCTTGTTCTCGGACTCTTTGTCGCTTAGCCGCGCGGAGCTTGGACCTCGAGCTGCCAAAAGAGGTTTGACGTCCTTGACGGCCCCTGTGGAGAGGTAAGCTACCTACTCACAGATCCGCGATCTCACACACAGATCAATATCACGGCATTACGAGGTCCCGACAATCCGACCCTTCTGGTTGCGATCATCTTGCCTAAAGGCCAACTGTCTGAGCGTAGGTTCTCTGACATTAAACGTCAATTCCCTTGCGATGGCCGTGGGGGAGTTCTGAGCAGATCGACTTTCCAACCAAGGCACTGTGTGATGATGGTCATCCTAGGTCCTTCAAGTTTAATTGATCTTCACATGCGTGCTGCTGCCGGCAACCAATCTTCCTTTGGCGTTCTGGCTTGAGCTGAGTCGGTCGGTTCATCGATTGTAGCCTAGACGACCTCAAGACAGATGGAGAATGAATGAACCTTTAGGAAGCTTCAAGTTCAACAGGCACCCAAACGGCAGGTATATGGGTAGATCACGATACAAGATGGGTCAGAGCTCGGTCAGGTAGGGCACGGCACAGGCTATCAAATTCATATCCACAATGAACACCAGGCAGGGCATCATGGTTTTCATTATCACGAAACTCCGCCTACCTCAAACACAATAATATGACACTGGTCGATTCGAAGAAGAACCAGTGATCTCTACATTGACCGTCACAGATCACAAGGAAGGAAGGAAGGAAGAACAACTTTCAGGATGGAGTCGAGCTAGTATTGGACCTTCCAGCCCTTTTGGCACCACCCTTTCCCAGTACGGTTGATAAAGCTGAAAAGGCCATACATACCTGTTCAATCTACCTGATATCATCTACAAAATGCCGATCCCATGTCCACCACAAACCCATTTGCACAGAACATCCACCCACCCGAGTTTGATATCGATAGCCTTTCCAAGTCCCAAACACAGTCGGTGCCGGGATTTCATGTTCAGGTAGGGATCGTCCTTCCTTCCTGGAAATGCTTGATCAAAGCCAAGTGACATGTTCCAACGATACCAAATCCCCCCTCCCTTCGATTCCCATCCTGTCTGATCATCTCATCTCATCTCCTCCCCTCCCCCTTTTACATCTCCTCCCCGAACAACAGAACGACCAAGATCAGCTCTTTCGCACGTACATGCATATCCAGCCCATTGGCCAGCAAGCGGTCCTCGCCTTCCGATGGCCCTGAAAGACCGTATTATGACTTCGAAATCCGCCTACAGGTTCGTGGTCCACGCACATCCGACATTACTGCACCATGCGGATTGGATTGTCCTATAGTCCTTTGTGCTCGTTGATTGCGGGGAGGGCATGATTTTTTCCCCATCACAACGTCACACCGTCACACCGTCACACCGCCACACGGCCCTGTTCACCCTCTCGAAATCGAAAACGCAGCTGGGCTCATTGTGTCTGTCTGTCTGTCTGTATGTATGTATGTACCACCCAGCCACGAGGGCGAGCTGCCTCGTTTCAAGGTTTTCCTTTTTTCGTGGCCCATGAGAAAAACCCGCCCGTGATGCTGTGTAACGTGCTATGCTGTGTAACGTGTTACATTGGTTGAGTCGAGATTCGCGATGTTCACGCATGCATGCATGCGGCCCTGCAGGTTAGTAGGGGGGACGTGAGTGCATTCTGCCCCATGCTCTTGCTCCATCCTCGTCGTTTTCTCACCCCCTTCTGCTTGCTAGCCCTGGTGGTGAAGAACCAGGCCTGTGATGTATGTATGTATGCAGTGTAATGTGACATGTGACATGGCCATCCCTCACATAGATATCTATCTCCTCCTGTAATTACTACGATTCAGTGGCTGGGAGGGGGGGAGCAGCGCATTCTCTCACCCCTAGCTAGCTAGCTAGCTACGCCAATGGCCAGCGGGAGGCAGGATGATGAAGCCTACTTACTATTTTCGTGCCAGGGAAGCGAGGTAGGCCACATCTCTCTCCCTCTCTCTGGTTTTCCAGTTTTGTTGTGCCCTGTGGTCGTGTTCCCTTCAATGTGCTATGTATGTACTGCTCAGGGGGTGAAACTGAATCCATGAAGTGAATCGAGAAGTGGTGATGTGACTGAGAAGCCACTGAGAGGCCAGTCAATATTAAGACTTCCCTACGACTAGAGTGCACTGTGGGATATTTACTGTATTGCATCGCATCTCCCTCCCCGCGCATCGTGGATACTCTGCTCTCGCCTGTCCTCCACTATCTTTGGTCCCCAAAACACCGTTTTTCCCTAGGGTAGTCATTACGAGTTACTAGATTGAATTATTCCCCCGTTAGATCTTGGTTCAGGAGCATGATTTTGTAAGAGACTGGCCTCTTGCATAATCTACCTCCCCTGTTCCTGGGCGCATGGCATTGGGATAATAGAGCAGGGGTTCCTTGCCTAACACTTATTTACAGCCCGGCTAGGCCCTGCCTCACGCTCACTTCGTGTCTCCTCCCTGAGGCTCTCTCGTGCTGGTACGACTCCAGCTACCTACGCATCATGCACCAGCTCACATCTGAACCATTTGAAATTCTGCACGTGGGCCAGGGACAGGGGAGCCGGGCATAGGCCAGTGTACGAGGATGCATGCACGTACTCAATGTGGCAGTAATGGACACTGATCCCTCCACGAATCTCATGGGTATGCTAGGCTATCCACACGCCAGAGTTCGGGAGAGGGGCGTTCTTCGACATTGATCCCTGCTAACGAGGCTCACCCGTTGATCTACCAAACCGGCTCTTCGCATGCTCATTTCATTGAGGAAATAGCTTGCAAGACGTAAGGCTTTCAGCCTGGTAGATCGACGATCTGGACAGTGGGAGACAAGGTCCCAAGAAGGTTATCTTCCTAATTGAAGCTGTACCGTACCTCGGGGACAGCGAGTAGTGGAGGGGGCAGTGTAATGCCTCGCTCAGCAAATATCGGCCTTGGAAAAAGTTAAATTAACTTCCTAGCTAGATTGAAAACCTGGGGAAGCAGGAAAGCAGCAAAGGTTTCCTGGGGCTTTGACTGGCTGGTCAAAAGTATGCCCAGTCTAGGACAAACCGGAGCCTAGCCCAGACCAGACTGCCTCTCAGAGAGTTCGATAACGTTAGATGAGGGAAAAGACGTGGGATGACCGACTGACCTTGAACTTGCATTTAGCTACCAAGGTAGTTAGCCGGCCGTTTCTGAGACATGCATACATATATCTACCGTAAGGAATACATTGTGTGTCGTCCTTCACGTAGCCAAGGATCAGATCGTGGGTGGTGGGAATGTATCTGTGGTTGGATCTGTGTCCCCTTCGGCTGTGGCGTTCTAGTGGCCCACTGGGCATGGATTTCCTTAAGCGAAGCGGAAGGATGGGGTTTAAGCGAGGTTTTCCTCATCAGTCCCTCAGTGGCGATCGGGGAACGGAGCTGTTGAGCAAGGTGTGTCTCATAGAGAAAGTGTTGGCACGGAATTCAAGAAAGGTTGTCTAACTAGAAGTCTTGGTGGGTGGGGGGAGGTCTCGACTCTCGTGTTCGTGACTACAATATTTGATGGGCTCAGAAGCTGAAATCTATGATGGTGAGGGTGGACCAGAGCGATCAGCAGACACGTGGAGGATCGATGCACAGTACATACATCGAGCCAACTCTGTGAACAATATCGGTCCGCACCTAGATCTGTCGATGAATTTTGCAAAAGTGGTCCTCTCTACCTTACCTCCTCGTGGTGCAGATCTTTCAACGTGGCTAGACTCTCGTACGCCTGCGGACTTTTGTTGAGGCAAGGGTTTGAGTGCAGACTGTCGTTGAATGATGGTGCGGACGGCAGACGAAAGTGGAAGATTGCCATGTAGATCAGCTTCCAAGGCCGTCTGGCGTTCGGAACCAGCAGCGAATAAGATATTGAGAGCGTAAACCTGCCTCTTTGATGACGAGTGGGAATTATTTTGGGCAAAGATCTAGAATTCAACTAGACAGCCTGTTCAGATCTCAAGTGTCTTGAAGGAGAATTCACTGAACCGAGGAGAGCGGAGCCGCTCAATCATGAAATGCATGAAAAGCTACTGGACTTGTTATTCTGAGTCTGAATTTTACCGTGATGCTCAGTAAGAAGATATCTCCATTGCCTAAGTGAGGAGCCGTCCGATCTTTTAACATTCCGGTCCCAAAAGGAGGCGTCGTACGATGTGTGCTTGGGCAGAGTGTGTTCGAAGTCTTGGAAAGCGTCCCCATAGATCTGGGGAATAGCTTGCATCGCATGCACTCACAACAGCAGTTGAGAAAGGTACTGGCAACCTTGTTAAGGTGTGTATGTATGAGATCTAAGTCATCGAACGGAAATTGGGGAAACAAGAGGTGTTTTTCCTGAAGTCTTCGGATGAGTTTGGGCATCCCTCACGATGCGAACATCAGCATTGATGATATTGCAGGCACCCGATACATGTCAAGGTAGCCTTTGTATGCGGCTGTTGATGTGAGTAAAGTTTCGCTAAATATGATTCTGGTAGTTTGGTTGAGAGGAGACAGGCGTGGGTATCCGGTGCTGCTAGATATTCGAAGACCAGCATGCTTTGGAGGCACTGATATGTCATGGCTAGGTATGATTGCATGCTACTAAAGGGCAGTACCTTTCTAACAGCCATAAACCCCCCTAGTGACTTAAGAAATTCACTGTCCTGAGTGACAAGCTGAGCACTTAGATAGCTTGGGTTACAGGTGGTGAATCCAGCCTGCATTCGAACAGATATGGGAATGATGTAGGAATCTTCGTTTGATATTGAATTGAAGTCGCTTCAGTATGTTGACCAAGTCAGGCGTAGACAAGACATGGCACCTGCCAGGCTGCCACCTGTCGCCGACATGACGACTTCCGATTTTTTGTTGTTGACAGGCACCTAACTGGGGCGGAACGACCAGGCTGGGTTGAAGCCTCGTGGTTGAAGCTAGGCTCGTCATACCTTCCCTTCTAGTGGTTCTCGGTAGACCTTCTTTATCCATTACTACCCCTCACCAAGAACTCTTGGCAGCACCAGAAAGCAAGTCCACCCCTCACCAGGCACACTCGGCTTTCAATTGGCTGAATCATCGTGACCGCCTCCAAGGCTGCGTCTGCGGCTGCGGAAAAGAAGATTCAAGAAACACTGGAATTTGTGTGGGCTGGTCATAAACCAAACATTACCGACAAACAGGTGGCCCTATTGCCTTGACCTTCCATCTCTCTTGCAACTCTATTCCACGTTTCATTCTATTCTCTAGCACAAAGCTAGCTCTGCCCACATCATGGCTGACTCCAAGGGTGGTAAGGCTCTCGTGCGACGCTCTCTCAGCCGAATAACAATCTGACAATAATGAAGGACGACCCCGTGTCTACTTTGACATCACCATCGGTAGTAGGAAGGAAGGCCGAGTAGTCTTTGAGCTGGTAAGTTGTCTTTTTTGCTTGAATATCTCACTACTAACGCATTACAATAGTTCAATGATGGTTAGCTCCACCCACCACATTCCTGACTCCTCACCCCGACTAATCTATCTACTTTCCAGTTGTTCCCAAGACCGCCGAGAACTTCCGTGCGTTATGTACAGGCGAGAAGGGGATGGGCAAAGCCGGCAAACCTCTGAGCTACAAAGGGTCGATCTTCCACAGAGTTATCAAGAGCTTTATGATCCAAGGTGGTGATTTCACCAACTTCAATGGCACTGGCGGCGAGTCAATCTATGGTGAGAAGTTTGATGACGAGAACTTCGAATTGAAGCATGATCGGCCATTCCTATTGTCAATGGCAAATTCCGGCCCTGGTAAGAGATTTCCAAGTCCTGGCGCCGGGGCATTTGATTGATGGCTAGTCAGGCACCAATGGCTCTCAATTTTTCGTCACGACTGTTCCAACACCCCATCTTGATGGTAAACATGTCGTATATGGAGAGGTAATCAATGGCAAGAACATCGTTCGAAAGATTGAGAACTTGCCCACACAATCAGACAAGCCAGCTGAGGATGTCGTCGTCGAAGATTGTGGTCAACTGGAAGGAGAGGGTTATAGTACAGCCACTCTGAAAGCGCCAGATTCGACCGGTGATCCGTATGAAGATTTCCCAGATGATCAGGGTGAAGGTTTGAAAGGTGAAGAATATTACAAGATCGCCGCGGATCTGAAGGAATACGGCAACAAGGCATTCAAGGCCGGAGATGTTGAGATTGGTATCGAAAAGTACCAGAAGGGTCTTCGGTATCTTAACGAGTACCCAGCCGCCAACGAGAATGATCCAAAAGATCTTCAGAGCAACATCGATCTTTTACGATTCACGCTGCACAGTAATGCGGCCTTGCTAGCCAACAAGTCAAAGAGGTACGGCGAGGCTCAGAAATGGGCTGGCTTTGCCATCGACGCGATTCCCAAAGACGCAAAGGACACAGACAAGGCCAAAGCGTATTTCCGACGAGGACAAGCTCTAGTAGCGACCAAGGATTTGGAATCTGCAATGAAGGATTTCGAAGAGGCCGCTAAGTTGGCACCCGAGGATGCTGGGATCAAGAACGAATTGGCCAAGACCAAGAAAACCCTTCAAGACAGCATCAAGAAGGAGAAGGAGAGCTACAAGAAGTTCTTCAGCTAGGTGAATCACATGTCTCACCAGGACCAGCTTGATCGCAAGACATCAAAAGCGTACAGGCGAATATTCCTCCGTTAGTGAATGTGTCTTCTCTTCGGCTTTGTGCTGATCGAAAGGGGAGCCGACCACTCGTGATGGAAACAGAATTAGCGGCAGGCACTTTTAAATAGCCATGAAGCGCAGGTGTATTCTTGTCCATACGAGATACATACCCTGAAAGTCGAATGCAGGACCTAATTACTAGAAAGAGACTATAAATCACTTAAGTCACTAAGTCCTCAATGCAGACCATCCATTTCAATTCTCGTTTGACTGACTATGAAATGAAATGCCGGCGGCTCGCGTACTGCTCGCCACCACGGTACCCGGTCCTACCGATCGGTCACCTAGTCTCTCGCAATGTGGCTAGAGGGCGAGACACTTCCATCCGCTCTCTGCTCCCACCTAGACACGTTTGTAGTAGTGATACGATCCTCCGTGAAGTCACACCAAGTGAGGAGGGATGGAGAAAAAGAGATGTAGACGTCAGCTGGGCCTCAACTCCCCCCCGCTCGGAACCTCAGCCTTGCCTGGCCCCAAACGCAGAGGAAATGAACGGGAAAACTGACCCCTTCAATCATAAAGGCTGACTCCTCCCATCGGGATTCCCTCCCTCCGGGGCGAGGTTGGCGGTACTCCGCCCGACCTTCATCTCCTCCCTCCAGGTAAGACGCTCGTGCTCGACGACGCCGGGGCCGGAATAGCGGCTCCCATAGAGACCGCGAGCCCACTTCCGGCCCTCCTGGGCCGTCTCGGACGCGCCGTCCTTCCACCTCCTTCGATACCACTTCCCGTACACCAGCAAGTAATACAGCCTGAACGCCAGCAGGGCAAAGCTGTCATTCTCCAGGTCCTCCGGGTACGATGCGCCCAGGTCGACGGCGGCCGCCAGCCCGGAGATGATGGCGACCTCGTGGGCGTTGACGAGCGTCCAGTTCGCCGCGAAGCGTGTGTGGCGTTTCGCCTGCAGGAACATCAGCCAGGGGACGACCAGGACGTAGTGCGTCCAGGTGTGGCAGAGCTGGTGCCACCAGTCGGTGCGGATGATTTGGCGCGTGTCGATCTCGCCGTCCGACCACAGGTGCCCGTCGCGCGCCTGGTTGAGGTAGATCGTCTGGAACACGTGGTCCTCGAACGGCACCCGCTCCGGGAACTGCGCCTGGTAGTTCGTCGTGTCGAAGCTCATCTCCAGCTTGCTCTGGTCTGCGTCGTACATCTTGATGTAGTACATGGGCCGGAACTGGGTTCGCGCGAACTCGTTGCGTGACGTCTGCGGTTCCCCGCTCAGGCTGCCTACGGCCAGCGACTCCGAGTAGAAGTTCTGGTAGTGCTTCTTCATGTAGTTCGCGTCGCTGTGCGTGATGGTCACGTCGTCGGAGAATTTGGCCGCGCCGAGCACTTTGCGTTCGCGCCAGCTGGAGGTTTGGGCCAGCACGCGCTTCGCCGCGTCGGCTTGCACGCAGAGCACGAGCTCGTCGTAGTATTCTTCATAGGATGCGCTGGCGGTCGGGTCGCCTGTGTTTGGGTTGTGGCCGTCTGGGACAGGCGTGCGGTTCTTGAGGCCCACGAGAACGCCTGTTTTCTTGTCGCGTTTGAGGACCGACGCAAGTTCGGTGGAGAGCCGCACGGTGACGCCACGAGAGGTCAGGTCTTTGCGCCATGTTGCGTAGAACTCACTGAAGTTCGGGAACACGACCATTGGAGGCATGTTCGAGGCAACAGACAATGGGTCGGGTGGGTACCACATTCCGTAGGTGGGACTGGTGCACAGCCGCTCGAGCATCATCGTCGGCGTCTCAGGAGTGTAGTTTCCCGTTCCCAAAAACAGCGCCGTCATCGGCAAGGCGATGGTGTTGGTGAACTCGTCCGAGAACCACCACAGCTTGAAGAAATACTTGAGCGGGACCAGGGCGAAGAACACCTCGAACCAGCGCATGAATTTCAAGGCGAAGGCAAGTCGCTTCACTTCCTTCTGATGTCGTGCGATCAGCTCCGTCGGGAAGACATTTGTCCAGAAGGTCTTGTCCTTTCCGAATGAGACCTGTAGGTTGACCGGGTCCGCGTGGAAGCCCTGGCGCGCGAACATGGTCAGTGTGTGGTGGAAGATGTAGCTTCCGCCTTGCACGCCTTGGTTGAACCAGCTGGCGCAGTGCCGTTCCTTGTCGAGCGGGACCGAGAATGCTTGCCCACCGCAGTAGTCGACGGCGTCGATCAATGTGACGTCGAATTTGTCTGGGTGCTGTGAGAGATGATATGCCGTCGACATTCTAGAATTTCAATCATTAGTGGTCATGGAATAATGGACAAACTCGCTCGACCCCTTCGAATTCGTGGAAAAGAAAACTCACCCAGCAGCCCCAGCCCCGACCACAAGGACCTTCTTCCGGCCATCTTTCGAGTTGAAAGGTTTCTGCGACATGGTGCTGGCGTTGGCAGAGCTAGCCTGATGCTGCTGCTGCTCGACGTCGTGGTTGAATGAAGTGCCGTCCATGCAAAGCGCGTCCGCCTGAGGCTCACTGGTTAGGAAGCATAGACTTGAAGGCAATATGCCTCTGAGCAGAAGGGTTGTTCAAGTTAAAGGTATCATTTTTACCATCATATGAATTTGTGTTATAGTGGACCATACCACCAGAACATGAAGTCATGACGGGGGTGTATAAAATGATGGACGTCATCATATCTTTAAACCCACCCACCCATCAATCTAGGATAGTTAGATCAAAGATCTGAGATCGGGATGTGCCGAGAACAGGCTCGATCCAGCTCAAAGCATTTTAGGCGGGAAACCCGTTGCTGTATACATTACCTCCCTATGTAACTAGGAATGTGGGACATTGCGTGGAATCTGGCTCCCTAGGTAGCCCAATCGAGTCTGGGATGGTACGCTCTAGAAAGCAAACACCGATACTACGGAGTACGGAGTGCACAAAGCATTTATTTTAAAACCTCGCGGAATATTAATTTTCCGAAGCCGGGAATTAGCGTGGCGCGCCCTGCAGAACGCGTCTCGAAAGAAGGGAGAGAACACATCAGATTATTTTGCTGGGCCATCAAAATCTAGCTTTATTTCCCCATCAGGCAATTTTGACTTCCAAATTAGGAAACCGACTTGCCTTCACACCTTCGATTGCATCTGTGGCTCCATCTTTGCCTTGTCTTCCCAGCTTGCATGGAGGGTGGCGCCTTTGCCCCGTAATTTCTCCCCCGTACGTAATATGAGCTTCACACCCTTGATTCCCCCAAGAGTTCTTCGGATCCGCCTCGAGAGTTGCGGACTTTCAGAGTTATGCCGATCGTCTCCCGTGAGGCGTTCTCCTTTGACCCAAGTTCCGATGCAGACGAGCCCTCATCGCTTTAAACTGCTCGGATGTAAGGTATGGATCCATGGCCTGCGATGCAACGCCTGGACTGGAGTTTGAAACTGGGATAGTGTGGACGTGGACGTGGAAATCGAACGACGAGGAGGAGGAGGAGGAGGAGGAGGAGGA
>Ga0105239_10001970_pt1 | contig 26705 bp, 27 predicted proteins | sample KBSC44metaG_FD_92761 | JGI IMG/M metagenome (GOLD analysis project Ga0105239, IMG submission 92761) | Corn rhizosphere microbial communities from Kellogg Biological Station, Michigan, USA - KBS C4-4 metaG | ecosystem: Host-associated > Plants > Roots > Rhizosphere > Soil | place: Michigan, USA...
CCTTTCCGTCACCGAAGATCCTGAAGTCTTCCGAGCAATGCGCTCCGGTGAACTGATCGGTATTCCGCAGTCGGCAAGCCCGGCAATGCGGCAAGCCCACATTCGGCTTCAAACCGACAACCTCCACGATGCATCGCTCGTTCAGGCGGGCATCCGTCCGGGTGTGGGTGGGGCGGTTAAGATTAACGAGCTGATTGCCCGCAGACGTGGCAAGCCCTACAGCTTCGAGCATCCGCACTTAGAGGAAATTCTCGGCCTGACCTACGGAATCATTGTGTTTCAAGAGCAGGTCGACCAACTCCTCCAACGCTTTGCGGACTACTCCTCCGGAGAAGCGGAAGACATTCGGGATCGGATTCACAAGTTCCGCCGTGAAGACTACGGCGACCGTATCCGCGAAGAACTGTTTGAGCGCATCAAGGCAAACGGGTACAGCCAGGTGGTGGCTGAGCAAGTCTTTGACTACGTCTCCGGCTTCAAGGGCTACGGGTTTGCCCAAGGGCACGCCTTGGCGTTTGCCGAGGTGTCCTTGCGCTCTGTCTGGATGATGCAGAACTTTCCAAGCGAATACTTTGCTTCACTCCTGTCGGCCCAGCCTGCCGGCTACTACGGCCCCACGACCATCAGCAACGAGGCACGGATTCGAGGCGCTCGAATGCTGCCCTTGGATGTTCAGGTGAGTGGGGAACGCTTCACTGTTGAAGACATCGTTGATCCAGCGACCGGACTTCAGGTTCCGAGTGCCGCGATTCGCGTGGGGTTTATGCAGCTTTTGGGGCTGTCCAAGAACACCATGGGGCGCATTTTAGAATGCCAGGAGATGGCCCACGCGGAAGCGGCGACACGGATTCGCCAGCCCCTCCAATCGGTTGCTCGGCGAGGGGGTGTCCTCACCGCAACGCGCGGCGGGGATGACGTGCTGAAACCACTTCGGCCCTTTGGCTCCTTCTTTGACTTTACGCGCAAGGTCGAGCCAAGCCGTGACGAGCTAGAAGCCTTGATCCTCTCTGGAGCGTTCGATTCGCTTCAAGCTAACCGCCGGGCCCTGCTCTGGGCTGTTCCGGATGCCCAGTGCTTTGCCAAATCCTCGCGTGTGCCTCTGCATCCGGTCTTGCCTTTGGAGTTGGAAGAGCCACCGCTTGATTTGACTGTTGGTGATTTCTCCGTCGAGGAAAAGGCCATTTTTGAGCGTGCCTATCTTGGGCTTGATGTGGCGGAGCACCTCATGGCCTTTGAGCGTGACCGAGTGAAGAGTCGCGGAGGCATCACCACGGCAGAAGCGAAGCGGGCTCCGTTTGGCTCCCAAGTGGTGGTGGTTGGCAATCCAATTCGGCTTCGGTTTCCACCCACTCAGAGCGGCAAACGTGTCGTCTTCTTCGATCTGGAAGACGAGACAGGCCTCCTCAACATCACCGCCTTTGACGATGTCTATCAGCGGTATGGCCATGCGATCGTCACGTCTCAATACGTGACGCTTCGAGGAACGATCCAGGACCGAGACGGCCATCCGGCCTTCCTTACTGAACAAGCCTTTGCGTACACTCCACAGCTTGGGAAGGCCGTCAATCAAGTACTTCCTATTGATCGAGCTGACTTCTTGGCTGGTTAGCCTTCCGCCATTTTCTGGCATCTATAGCACAACTGGGGGAACTCAAGCGGCCATCTCAGCGTTCAATTGATATATTGTTCCGCGCAATTTTCGGCAGGTATCGCAAGTTCATCACATTCGGTGGCAAAATAGGGGGCTCAGTTTCGGATAGTCGTGGCCAAGAAATGACCTCGACAACCGCGAAATCTGCCACAGATCATGTGTCACCACTTCGAGCCATATATCAAGCACGTGCGACACCTCATGTACATTGTGGTGGTAGGGATTGTAGTTACAGTCATCAGTGGAATATCAATTGCGATGAAAAGTGGTGACCCTAAGGACCTAGCCCCATTATTTAAACAAGTAGCCGGTAGCGCACTCTGTGTGACTGGAGCTGGACCGCTGTACTTGTTGTCGCGCTACTACCTCTGGTTAAGCCAGCTTGTTATGCAACAAAATGATTGCACAAAACTTGGCAATTCACTGAGGCCAAACGACTCAAAGAAGATCATTTCCCAGCTCAATGGCTGGGAGAAACTACTTAATAAGAAGAAATGGAAAGAAAAGGAGTAGGGGACATACATAGCGCGAGTGATGTTGAGGGAGCTAGCGTAACCTCGGCGCATGACTCTATGGAGGCGGCAGCCCTCCAACTTTCAAAACCCAACCTTTTTGGGCGATCTTTCCTCGTCGCACTATGCTCCTTCCTGCCAGCAATACTCATCGTATTGCTCTATGTTATCGCAGATAGCCAACTCAGAGCGCTTGCTGGCCAAACTTCTCGCTCGAAAGAAGAACTTAGAAATACGAAATCTGACCTGTCTCTGAAATCGAGTGAACTGCGGGTAAAGGGACAAGAACTCCAAGCAGCACAGAATGAAAACAGACAAGCTCTCCAAAAGGTTGCTGTCCTCCAGGATAAGCTTTCCGTTCTAGAAGCATCGCCAGGTCATCACTTGATGTCAAACATAATGGCAATCAAGCTTAACCAAAAATTCGTTAAGGAGAATTCTCAGCTCAAATCGGAGCTGTATACTTCAAACAAATCGCTAGAGTACGTCAAAAAGGTTCTAAAACAAACTGAAGGTAACCTTCAGTCAAAGACAGTCACTATCGCGCATATCGCCAAAGAGTTAGGCGATTCGAAGGCCAAACTTGCGAGACAAGCGTTCGTTGATGCGGCGACAGCAGGGGTATCTCTCGACAAAACAAGTAGTGCACGCCTTCAAGCATGCGTGTCCGATGGAGCCAATTACGGCAAACTCGGTAACTGGCGAAAGGCTGCTGAATCACTTACAACGGCAGAGTCGCTCTTAATTGAGAAACCGAATATGGACACAAGACAATTGGCTATTGTCCGCTTGCAAGCTGGAATTAGCTATATGAAGCTTGGCGACTATTCACAGGCTGAATTCCTGTTCAAGTCGGTCGCAGCAAGTGACGCAGACTCCCGCATCAAAGTCTCAGCATACTTTAACCTTGGAAAGCTTTTAGAACAGAAGAAGTCTTTTGATACTGCCTTGACATACTTGACGAAGGCCCTTGAACTGTCAAGGAGCTTAGATGATGTAAAGGAGGTGTACGAAATTGAATTTGAGCTTGCAAAATTGTTCGATCTACTAGGCAAAAAAGCTGAGGCCGCACAATACCGCAAATCTGCCATGAACGGAATCTGGAAGGAGACATTGACCATCTTCGACAACCTGGATAAGAAAGCTTCTCCGGGACACTAATCCTAGCAAAACTGAATTCGCGGCTTAGATGACTTCGAAGGTTGCTGACTATCTATCACCGACCGCCGATTGGCCCAACTCTTCTCCGTCTATACGTGCGTGAAGCTCTGTTGAATTGCAATTAGAAATCTTATGAAACACAGTGTGTGAATGGCCTCTTGCTACATGTGCGGTCAGACCATTCCACCGACCGTCCACCACTTCCGACGAAAGGTTAAAACCGGCGAGCGAACTCGGCGGATTTCTTCGCGTGCAAACCCTGTTGCCGTCACCACGTCCTTTGGGCAGCGGATTGTCTGCGCCAAATGTGCGCGGATTCTCGACATGGAACGGCGTAAGACTGAGTTTGTGCAGTACGTCGAGCTGGGCTTAGCGCTGCTTCTCTTGCTGGTCGCCCTCGTCGCCCACTTCCTGTCGTAAGAAAGAGCGCCCTGCCTGAAGCATGAGCGCGGGAATGGACTAGGCCGCTTCGAACGGCAGTCCTTGGATGTAGTCGGCGGCTTTCTGAGCCTGGGCCGCGGCGATAACCACCATCTTTGGGTCTCCTTTGAGAACCTTGAGCCACCCTTGGATGTAGCTTGCTGATGAATAGAGGAGTGAATTGTCGAGGCCGGCTACTGAGCAGCAAAATGCCGATGTGAGCTCCGCCACCAGTTCCTCCTGTCCGTACGTCTCTGATCCAAACCGGATTTGTCCGGTGACACCCTTGCGGGCCAGCCGCGTTTCGTGACCGGTTGCGTGGCCGTACTCGTGGTAGAGAGTGGCGTAGAACGCATCCGTTGAGTGGAACGATTCCGCCGGCGGAATTTGGATCAGATCGTCGTCAGGCTGATACCACGGTGAATCCCCATATCGAAGCTTAGGGGGACTGGGGAAGGTCTCCAAGAGCTTTTCAGCCCGCTCAATGCGCAGAACCTCGGTCGCCCGATTCGGAGTGGGAAGGGCTGGCAACTGTAAGCCGTCGCACTGCTCGACGTTGAAGACGTGGTAGAAGCGAAGGAACGGTATCTCTGCGTCGGTGACATCACCGGTGACCTCATCGACCCGCTTCACCTCCAACCGCTTCCAGAAGACGGCGATCATTGACTTCTCACCGGACCGAACATGTCCTCTGAGCTGCTGGGCCTGCTTAAAGGAAAGCCAGCGGTGATCCCGGAACATCCCGAGGCCCAGCAAGAAGAGGTTAATTCCTCGGTATGGCCGATTTGAAACGGCGTTGCTCGGAGGTGAAGCATCGACCCATGACTTCCGCCAGGGCACGACACCTCCTTCAAGCGCTTTGACGAGATGGGCCGTGACGGCCTCATAGGTGGTATTCACCGCAGCTCCTCAACTGTAGGGAGTTGCCGGTGCTCTGCATAACATTGATGTGACTTGTTTTCCACGTGTCTCCAATGCGGGTATTCCGCATCAACACGCTCTTACAATTTGGGCATCTTTTAAAATCAAAGCATATCCATGCACGCCTTTCCCTCTCATCAAAGGGCGCGATCGCTGACGAACAAATCTGTTCAGGAAAGAGAATGACTGTGAATTAATTCAATCGTCTCCGTGAGTAACTCTGGTATGCGCTCAAGTTCAATAGCTTTACGGGCAACTCGAACGCCGAGCTTTGGTTTCGATCTACCCTCCAGTGAGTATGCCTCTGCGGCACTCCGAATGGCCTCAGAGAACTTGGCCGAATTACGGAAGGAGGCCACTTCCTCGTTCGCCCAAGTTTTCGAGTCGGCGTCCGAGTCCACTTGTGGCAATTCGTTTAGAGTGGCACACCAAACATCGTCGTCAAACAAGTCTTCAAACTCCTTTGACCCAAGATAGCGGACATAAGCGAGATCGAGACCACTCTTCTGCTTGATATTGACCTGACCGCATTTAGAATCCGTCAACATATCTGAGTCCATTAACAGCACGTATTTGCGGCCATTCTTTCTTAGGATCTTGGCCGCATCCACAGCACCCGAATCGTTAAATCCATTGATAAGCAACACACCCGACATCGACATCGACCGGCCGGTTGTGTGCCGAAAGAGTAGCGGAAGCGCCCCTATTTCCGTTTCGCCACTGCAACACACGAACATACGTTCGTTGAAAAAGGTCGCATTGCTTATTCCGAGCGACCGGAGAAATACCTTTTCAAACTCAAGATCGTCTGACGCAGCAGAGTAGGTCCAGATACGGCGAATCGGGTCGGGCACATCGGGTCCAAAAAAGATAAGTGAATCGATTGGCACTGAATCGATCAAATTATGCGAGTGAGTAGCCACAATCGCCTGACAACGTTCATGTCGGCTCATTGCTTCAAGTGATTCGGTAACTTTACATTGTGATTGATAGTCCAAATTGATATCAGGCTCATCAAAAAGAACGATAACCGCCTTCTGTGCTTGCTCGGCAGACTCCAGGTGCTCAGTCAAAAGCGAGTTTTGCCACCGAAACACCGCAAGCGACATCTCACGTTTCTTGCCGCGCCCAATTCGAGTCCAATCAACTTCTGTTCCATCTCGCTTCGTTATACGGACTCTGTTAACTTTAAGGTCAGAAAAAGCATCGTCTGCGATCGGAATTTCTACTCCGACAATTTCATCGCATTCCGACTGCAAGATGCGGGCGACTTCTTCTGCTTTCAAATTAAGCTTGGTTTGCGTCTGTTCGCGCAGTTCTCGTGTCGAAGCACGAATACCCTCTTGAAGTTCCGTCTTGAAGAAATTGCTCGCAAAGGTACGAACCGCACCTTCCGGATCTAACGACGTCGTTTCATCATAGCTAAGACAAACTGGAAAGGCATTCCTAAGACCGGCAGGAAGGGCGGCCCACCCCTTGTGTTTAGGCAAGCTCTCTCGGACTTTCGTCAAGCACTGAAGGAACGTCTCCTTCCGAGCTTGGTTTCCCTCTGCATCCAAGCTCAGTTGCTGGCACAGCTCTTTCAGCGCTGGGAGAGACAGGGATGCTAAGTCCTGGTTTAGTCGCGTTTCCTGGACGAGTTCTGTTTCGATCTCAAAAACCGTTGCACTTCCCAAAACTCGGTAGCCGCGCAGAAGAACCTCAGCTCCTTCGACATTGATTCTCAAGTAAGCAGCCAGCTCATTTGCACGGAGAATCGTCCCAGCTTCTTCTTCGACGCCAACCTGCCGATGGTCGGCATCTTCAAACTGCTGGCAAGCAAGTACCACCTTCAGTGCGTGAAGCGCCGAAGATTTACCGCCATCATTTTTACCGATGAAAACCGAAAAACGATTTAAGCCGATCCAGTCTGTATCCTCGAAGCATCGATAATTTGTCAGTCGAAAAGCAGTCAGCTGAAACATCAGCTAAATTGTCCCCAGTCCCTCTCAGTGAACCATGGACTCGTAGAGACGTTCCAGGTGATGAATTCAATTGGATCAAACGGAACCTCCTGTAGCTCAATTCGAGATACTTGCACAGGAAGCAGGCTCAGAACGTGATTGCTGCTGTCGCTCTCAAAGTCCCACAGGTGGTAACGATCGCTTTTGTCTTTCGCTCGGCGACTTGGCCCGAAATCCATCGGTGCGCAAGCACGCTGCATGATCGTCTGATCTTCTTTGCTGAAAAAGTGCAACAGTACTCTTTGCTTGCCGTGAAGAGCGGCCAGGAAAACCTCGTGATGCTCGTGCATTTCAGTATCATACCTGCGACTGCCACGAGTTTGTCATAGTGACGACCTTCGGGCGAGCCTGGTCGCGACCGTTCGAGTGCGAGTCAAATGGCCAGAGCACACGCATTGCGAGCACTTGCGTCTAAGCACTGGCGCGGCTATTGCCTGGGTGTTGCCGATTTATCACGGAGAAGTATACTAGACGTACTTCTACAAGCCCTACCAGGTAAGTCCATATGAGTGCTGCCCCAAAGATTCCTGACGATGTACACGCTGAAGCGCCGACAGTAAAAGTCTCGGGATCACGACCAGATCGGTTTGAAAGATTGCGGGGAATGGTGAACAAGTTCAGAAGCCTCCGGAACGACAAGCCTCCAGCGACCGCACTTCTTCCGCTCTCTTCCTCGTTCCAAGAAGAAAACCACAACTCATACTTCTTGGAAATCGACGCGGCCCTTTCAAAGAGAAACCGTTTCCGCATTCGGAACATCGCGCTAACTGGAAGCTACGGGGTTGGAAAGAGCAGCATTCTCCAAAAGGTCGCGACCACTCATCGAAAAAAGGTCGTGGAAATCTCCTTGTCGACCCTCGGAGTTGTTAGTGGCACTACCGACGCCGATAAACAAGCGGTTACTTCGGTGACGAATCAAATTCAAAAGGAAATTGTCAAACAGATCCTTTACCAAGAAGATCCGTCCAAAATGCCACAGTCACGCTACAAGCGCGTCACGAAATTCAAGCCGCTGAGGGGGCTTTTATATGCACTACTTATCGGCATACCGGTTAGTGCAGTCTTCATCGCTATCGGGTGGGACAACAAATTGCTCGTTGCCCTTTGGCCCTTGATTCATCCCGGGCTAGCAATTCACTGTATCACTGCCCTTTTACTAACCTTCTTTATTTACATCACATTGGTGGCACTTAGCGGTCGTGTCTGGCTTGAAAAGCTTACGGCGGGTAACGCTACAATCTCTTTGTCAAAGGCGAACGAAACATTCTTTGACGAGTACCTTGAAGAGATCGTATATTTCTTCGAAGTATCTCGACGAGACATTGTTATCTTTGAAGACATCGACAGGTTCGATGACCCTCACATATTTGAAACGCTTAGAGCTCTAAATACACTTCTTAATAGCGCAAAACAACTCAGTGGGCGTTCGATCCGTTTCATCTATGCAATAAAGGATAGCATCTTTGATGACCTCGGGCAGAGGTCGGTCTCTGTTAACAATGACTCACAAGTAAACAGAGATATTGTTGATGCTGAACTTGCCCGATCAAATCGAACCAAATTTTTTGATCTCGTAATTCCAGTTGTACCATTCATCACCCACCGTAACGCTCGCGATCTTGTATCCCGAGTTATGGCAACTGTTGAGCACAACATTTCTGCGGAGTTAATTGATCTTGCTGGCCGACACATCACGGATATGCGGCTGATCAAGAACACGCGTAACGAATTTGTCGTATTTCGCGAGAAGGTATTGGGCGGCAATGGGAGTGACCTTGGGCTTAACGAGACTTCCCTGTTTGCGATGATGCTTTATAAAGGCACGCATCTTTCTGATTTTGAAGCAATTCGAATCGGAACGAGTAAACTCGATGCTCTGTACCAAGCAAGTCGACAGTTGGTCGCTCACTCCATTGAACGGCTAGACGCTGAGGCTTTGAAGCTGCGAAAACGGCAGGAAGTTTCGGACGCTACAATTGATCGCAGTGAGAAACTTGGAGAAGAACTTCTCATTCGCATCCAAACCGTAATGAGCGCTTTAAAAACCTTAGTGAGACCAAGCCAGCGCATATTTACTCTGAATGGGGTTACGCTGGATGAACGTAAATTCCACAGTCCATCTTTCTGGAAAACTTTTTTAAGTGGGAATGCAGAGCTTCAAGTGCAAGTAGTTTCTCTGCAAGGTTATACGCATAACCTAGACTTCACGCCGGATGACGTGTCCGCACTACTTGGCGTGCCCCTCTCAATTGAGGACTGGCTCGCAGTTGACAGTAAAGTGTTCGAACAGCGCCTGAGCCAAATCGATGAAAGCCGCAAGTATCTTCGAAATGTTGATATGGCCGCCTTAGCAGGGCGTGATGATTTCACTCTTGACGAACCAGGTGGGCCCAGCACGTTTAGACAGCTTGAGGAGAGATTTCTTGAATCGGATCTCGCTTGCAGGTTGGTAGAGTCTGGTTTTATTGATCGGAATTTTACATTATATGTTTCAACGTACTATGCCGAGCACGTCAGTTCTAGGGCAAGAAACTTTATGATTCACAACGTCGATCCGAATGTTATGGATATACACTTTGTGTTAACCGCAGAAGACGTTGAAGCAATCCTGCGTGAGCGAGGTGATTCAATCCTTCGCGAACGGTGCTCATACAATGTCTATATACTCGATCATCTCTTGGAACGCGATGGCTCTCGGTGCGATCGTCTACTTCTGAGCTTGATTGACTTTAGAGCTGAGGAAAAGCGATTTCTGCAATCCTACTTAGAAACGGCAAAAGGTCGAGACGACGCGGTGCGAAAACTTAGTAAGCGCTGGAACAGCATACTGGTCGTGCTCGTTTCCGAACTCGACTTTGATGATCGACGGCGCACAGAGCTTGTTAACACAGCCCTTGAATGTCTTTCGAAAGACTTTCAGTATGAGACTGATGAGGCAGTTCGCAAGTATATCGACGCAAATTACTTAGCAATGACGTGCTTTAGCGACGTGAGCATAACCAAGGCGCAGGCATCAACTATTGCCGTACTTCTTAGGGGGATGGGAGTTCGTTTAAACGATATCTCTGTTCTTGGACCCGAACTAGTGAGTGCTGTAGTTGCGAATAATTGCTATGCCATTACAGAAAAGAACCTTGTAACTGCAGTTGGCACTCCTGCGGACCTCGGATTAGATTCTCTTCGGGACCACAGACCAGGCGTCTATGAGTATGTGCTTACGTGCCTTCCGCAGTACGTGTCGCTCTTTGAAAACGGTCAGCTTTCGGGACCAATCATTGCCTCAAATGCCGCATTCATCTCAATCATTGAGGATGTACTTGAAAGACAAGAGAATCTTCTTCATAGAATCGTTGAGTTGTCAGCGCCTGAGTGTTACGTCGATGACCTTTCAAATGTTAAGGAGGCCGCATGGATGACCCTGGCTCAATTCCGGCGTTTCGCACCGATTTTAACGAATATTGTAGGATACATCGATAGTATTGGGGCGATTGATGCCGGCCTCGCGGGCATTTTAATGCACGCGGGTTCCATCCAAATTCGGGGTGATGTGGATGAAACTCTGAAGGCTGATCTCGCAATAAACCTTCTGAATGCATCGGACGTTCTAAAGAGCCCTGACCTACAAGTAAATCTTGTAAAAAGTTTGGGGCTCAGCGGTTTAATTCATACAGCACCGATAGAACCTCAACCCGGACCTTTTGTTGGCATGCTGATCGAACAGCGAATTATTGCAGATGATTCAGAGAGCTTCGGCCTAGTTTCACAAATGGACTGGGAGACCCGCGAATTTGCCATTAGTAAGTCGACCCACTTTCAGGATTTTATGACGCCAACTCTCGTTCCATCTTACGAAATTACACGACTGCTTGCGAGTGCGATCATTCCTGATGCAGTAAAGGTTGAGGTCCTCAATCATCCGATCGGCTACCTTACTCCCGCCATACCTAGTGCGATTGTTGCAGTGGCTGATCGAGCACTTAAAACTGGAAAGGTGCTTCCTCTGGACGTAGTCGAGCATCTTGCGACTAATGCTTTGCCTACCATGCAGACACTTGCGTTACTTGAACCCAATCTTCCAGTAGCATCGCTGGAGGAGCTGACGACCATACTATCTTTGCTTCCGGAACCTTACAGTCATTTGACGCACGCGAACGGCAAGAGACCAAAACTTCCGGCTTCAGGTCCGACGTTAGCTCTCGTGCGGCGCTTACAAGACCTTGACGCAGTCAGCTCTTACGATGCCTCCCAGGGGCTGATAAGAGTAAACATGCGGAAGAGCTGAATCGCCTACATTACGCCCGCGTGACTAAGCATTCGATAATGGATTTTTGCTGAGCGAGAAACGAGGTTCATCGCAGTGCTAAAGCGTGCTTGGAACTGGTCACCATTTGGCGCCCAGCCGAAGGTTTACTGAGCAGAACATTCATGTACAGTCGGGGATATCTACTCGTATCGTCTATCTACAACGTGTTTTCCTAAAGTTACTTGGTATCGATCGCCGTCGTTCGCGGCTCCAAAAGCAGTTCCGGAGTTTGCCAATCCGTGATGTGTAAGAATTTCAATGGTCGTGTCGGCTGGCTAAGTGCCTCTTTCGGTTAAACTGATCTATATGTGGACCGGTTACTATATCACCGAAAATGGATTCATATTTGGCCCGAAGGAACCGGGCACGTACTGGATCCGGAAAGATTGGATTTGGGGCGGAACCAATGGCGGCAAATTCTACATTAAGAATAACTACGTCTGGGGACCACATCGCGGTGGACAGTTCTACATAAAGGACCGGAAGATTTTTGGCCCTGATGTGAACGTGCCGTGGCTCCTCGAAAGCGAGTAATACAGTCGCGTCAACGGCCGCTTTGCAAGGTAACAAGTTGGGGTGGATCCTTAAGGCTCCGAAGACCGCTTTTTTGCCACATGTCAGGAAATAACTCCGCCTTTAAGGCATTCAGCAATGTCGCATCTGGTTCGAGTTCGCAACGTTCTCTTCCACCAGAAAAAACCAACTTTTCAGAAGTTGGTTTTTTCATGCTCTGAGAGCCCGCATTGGTTGGTTCGAGTCGCTCGATTTTTCGGACATAGCTAACCATGTGGCTTAGGATCGGATGCACCTCAATATCGATCTTCTTTTGGCGTCCATCGAACTGATAGTCAGTAGCAAGAGCTCGGGCAATTTCTTTGACACGCCAGTCTTTCGTGTCGTGGAACTCCTCCCGTGCTCTGGAAAGGAACTCCTCGCTTCGTTTGAGGTTGAGAGTTATCCGCTCAGATTCTGTCCGAATGCGCTCAATCTCCTTAACGATCTCGGCTTTTCGCAAGAGTTCGCGTTCCTCAAGTTCTCGAAACCGTGCACGGTCGGTCACGATGCCATCAAGCCACATGTCGTCCAGCCGCTTGATGCGCTCGTACGTTGCTTCCAGGGCCGATTGTTGGGCCTCAAGAATCATCCCACTACCCTTGCATTCGCTTTCCAGCGACCTCAGAATATTTTCTCGCGCAATGGTCAGGGCGTTTGGATCTACTTCAAGCGAGTCAAGCTCTTTGGCGATCCGCTCAAACACCTTCGACCGCGAAAGGCCAAGCTTCGTGCACGAGAGTTTCGAATCGGAGCAATGGTAGTTTTCCCAGAGACTCCCGTCGCGCAGGCGCTTCACCTCGCCGGTAATCTGCTGCCCACAGAAGACGCAGTGCATGAGTCCTGTAAAGTCGTGCTCGTGGTGGCGTTTGAAGGAGAAGGATCGCCGGTGGAGGATTGCTTGGGCTCGCTCGAACTCAGCGAACGAGATCATTGCTTGATGTCGTCCCTTCACGAGTTCTCCCTTGCGACGGATAAATCCTGCGTAGAAGGGATTGGTGAAGATCTGATACGCACCTGAGTAACTAAGGGGCCGACTCGCTCGCTTTCTCGTCGGACGCGCCTTATAGCCCCACGACTGGTTCATCGTATCCGTCACCTGCTTTACGGTTTGCGTCCCGGTCAGAAGCAACTGCCAACCTCGTCGCACCAGCTCGTACCGGGTGGCGTCGATGATGACCGCTCCCTTCTTGAGGTTCAACGGATCGCGACTGTTTCGATACCCTTGAGGTGCCATCTGAGGGCAGCCGCCGGAGCGAAAACTTCCATCCATGCCGCGGCGCACTGTCCGGCCATGGTCGAGGCTGAACTGTGTAGCGGAAGCCGCTTCAATCACGAGCGGCATGATGTTGTCGCCCGTGCGGTAGATCGAGTTAGGTGTTCGAATCTCTTTGATCTTGCCATCTATCAAAAGCTGAGCGAGCTTGCCGCCTTCCTCCATATTCCGAACGAGGCGGTTGATGTGCCAACAAATGATGCCGTCGATGGTCCCACGCTCAATGAGCTTGATAAGCTCGGAGTAACCGACTCGCTGATGAGGATGTCGAGCGGATCGGCTTTCCTCCCACGATTTGTGAACCGTTAGGTTGTCTCGATCTACGATCCGAGAGCATTCTGCGGTCTGTTCACCAATTGACTTCTCGGTTACTGAGCGGTCGTCGTCCGATTTTCTTGTATAGATTCCGTATCGGAACATGGCATTTGTGTTAGGTATAAGAAACGCATAAGGCGGTACAAGACCTCGAAGGCTTCGGTCTCCGTGATTTCTATTCCGCACTTATTCAAGTAGAGTTCTCGCATCTTGGCAATACCCACGGCGTCTGGCTGAGGGAAGATGAACTCTTGTGAGCCGGGCAAAGCATGGCTGTGGGTAGGTGGCATAGGTGCGGTATATCTGGCAACCTGTCTGTGTTCAAAGACAATCGGTTTGATGCCGGATAGTGCTCATGGGAGCACGTATCTACCACGCTCACTTGTGCGGATACGCACTTTCATTTGATCGGTCTTTGTTCGGTATGTATCAATAGATGCATGAAACAACCCCCTCCACAGGTCTTCGGACCGACCATCAACCGGCTTGCCGACGTGATGGCGCATTCAACTCGGTACGCGTGCCATGGTGTTCCGCGCCTGGCGGAAGATGCCGGCATTCATCGCACCACCCTGTCGCGCGTGATGTCGGGCAGGATGAACCCCTCAGCTCGTCTTGTTGGTCGCATCACCACGGCGCTTGAAAAAGCCCTCGGGCGGAAGCTGGACCCTCGGGAACTGTTTGCCGAGAACGCACTCTTTCCCACTCCCTATGTGTGCGATGTGGTTGGCTGCCAGGGGTGTTTGCCTGAAGCTTCCACCGACGAGTTTGGTGACCTCAAAGCCAGCTACCAGGATGTGCGCCCTGGAGAGTGGATCACAAGTCGGTACCCCAAGGGCTTTGCTCTTGAGAAAGGAGCAATGTGAGTACCGACCCCTTAACGCCGATGCTCAAGACGGCCTCACTCCATTCTCTCCTCATGTGCGTCTCCAAGGGCCTCACCCGTAGCGGATTTGGTGACGTCGAGATTCTCGACCGGCGCTTAACCAAGCAGAAGTCCCGCTCCGGTGGCCACGAGATTGTCTGCCGCACGAACCTCGGCACCTTTCCGCTCACTGTGGTGGTGAAGGTCATTCAAGACAAAATTCGGACCCGCATGGTTGACGAGCTGGCTGGTACGGTCATCAGGACCCAGGCAGACATCGGACTCCTCATCTCCCCTGAGGGGTTCAGCAAAGCAGCACGTGCCAACAAGGAAGCCCATCGCCCGATCCGCCTAGAGTTCATGGCAGGGGACGATCTGGCTACCTTTCTCCGAACCACCAAGGTTGGTGTGCGCCGAGACGGTGACGTGGACTACGCTTTCTTCTCCGAGCTTGAAGAAGTATCGGAACGCATACTCGCATTTTTAAAGAAGGAGGACGCATGACAAAGCCCAATACCGAATCTGATCCTCGCTTAGTCGACGCCGCGCTAGAGCTGCTCAAGCTCGGCGTTAGCAATACACGGGTAATTGAGCTACTTACCTGTGATATTGAGATTGTAGAACGGCAACTATCCTATCTACCGTTTCGCAACGCTAAACGCAAAGAGGCTTTTATCATAGAAGCTATTCGCAACGACTACAGTCCACCTAAAGAATTCTACTATGCCCAGAATCCGGCTGACGCCTCACCTGAAGCCTGAACCCTTTACGAAGCTCCCGAACGCCATCATTGACATCTACATGCCGAAGCTCAAAGATACTGAGCTTCGGCTCTTGCTCGTGCTGATCCGCCAGACCACCGGCTGGAACCGGCATGGCGCTGAGGTTTCACTCTCCTACAAACAACTCTCAAGGAAGACGGGCAGAGCGAGCGAGGCATTGGCCAACGCCCTTCATTCCTTAGCCACCATGGGACTTATCCACATTCGGCACGACACCCGTGTTCGCTTTGCAAAGAAAGACGTATCCGAAAACCGAAGACGTATAAAGACAGAAAGAAAATAAAGAACAGGGGAATCTCCGAAGTTATCCCCAACTCGCCCAAATCAAAACCGACAAACCAAAAAACAGAACACACACAACAAACAGGGTGGGTGGGCGGGAACTTATAGGGTCGCGCTAAAATTGCAGTCATGACGCTTGCTGATGCCGTCGCTCAATTTCAAGCCCGCAAGGGCGCGTACAAAAGCTCGTACGAGCGATACCGGCGAGACGCAAAAGAACGTGGTCGCGTGTCACTTGGAGTAGTGACCGTGCGGGCCACGAAAGACGGAAAGGCTTGGTTGGTCGATGACGAAGAGGTAGTTCGTGCGCTCATTGCCTGGGATGAGCACTACGCGCTTTTAGAACAACGAACTGAGGATCTTCAGAACGGGATCATCCACGGCAAAGAGGGTGAGCGCATCGAAATACTCCATGGCTGGTACGAAACCCACGGCGGCTTCCGAAAGGAATGGAACAGCCGGGGCAGGGTTCATGGGGATACCGACGGATATTGGATGTGCAATGGATGCAACACGTCAGCAAGTCAAAAGCATGAAAAGGACGAGTGCCGCGTCTGTCGTGATTGGGGTGGCTGTGGCCGGGACTGCAAACTGTCTGAGGTCTACTGCACGGCATGTGGTACTTCCCTTCCACAGTGAATCAGCCTTCTCGATTCGGTAAAGGATGAGGCCATGGCGATCAGTGACAAGACTCGAAAGGTGCTCTGGGGAAGATCCGGCAATCGCTGCGCACTCTGCAAGAGGCAACTCGTTGTTGACGCTTCCGCGGCTGACCCAGAGTCCGTTGTCGGCGAAGAATGCCATATCGTCTCGGCCAAACCGTACGGGCCACGTTTTGATCCAGCATTTCCAGCGGGACGTCACGACGAAGAAACGAATCTGGTGCTTCTCTGCGCGGTTCACCACAAGCAGGTAGATGACCAGACGGGCCTCTACACGCGTGAAAAGCTTCTTGGCATGAAACAAGAGCACGAGGCCTGGGTTACCGCTGCGCTTGATCCTGCGCCCAAGTTTTCCGTCCGATACCGTCGCCGCGAGAAAAATGAACTGCTCTTTGCCAAGCGCATTTCAACGGGCCGCGAACTGTTGGCTGTTGTTGCTGGGGCCTGCGAGGGCTCCTTTGAGCACCCTGAACTTGAGACGGTGAACGAAATGGAAGAGGTCAGCGCGTTTATCCAGGAAGCTCAGGATGCCGGCGAGATGTTCGATTGCATGGAGGCCGGTGACCGCGTCCGTGCAGCCTTTGAGCTTACGCAACGTATTCGCGATTTAGAAGCCGGCGGATTCCTAATCTTTGGTGTCAGGGTGGATGACCTCATAGAGGTCAGCAACAATCCTCCGGCCCCTTGGCCAGTCGCGCTTGTTCATGTTGTACGAGATTGGGAATCGCCATCGCCATGAACGGAGATGGAACAGCAGTATCCTCGCCAAGAATGGAAAACTTGCGAGAATGGATCAATCAATGTCCTCTGGCCGCATTATAAGGAATTCACTGGCCATGAATCACTCAAATCAACACTCAGGTTCTCTCTAAATTTGGTGGGCGAGGTCATGTTCCAATCATGTCACCACTGCGACATGCTACAAGTCGAAACCCGAAAACAGATGTTACTCGTCTCGATAGCTGATATACACTTGAACTTTGCGAAGGGCAGGGTCGCTGGTCTCATTAAACTCGTAGCCCTCGAGAATGTGGAAGTATATTTCTTTACCTCCAAAATCCTGAGCATCATCTGACACTAAAGATTGGCCAACAAAGATCGCGCGCAAGTCGGGAAGATCGGCATTCCCGTACGTTGCACCGATTGTATGTAATTGAGGAGGTCCTCCATAGAGGAACCCATTGTTTCTATCTTTACTGATGGAATTCATGACCTCAAAACTATGATACTTCTGAGTGTCGTAGTCAGGATGAAACTTCTTCACCCAAGACTTTTGACCGACCATTCTCGGATTGGCAAATGCTCGATCCGCATAACCCTTGATGTACACATCAACTTTTGGCGGACCGTTCTGCAGAATGAATCTTCCGGCTGCGCGCAATTGTTCTTGAGCCCATCTACAAAATTTCGCTGGGTCAAGCTTGGCGATCTTTAAATCAACTTCTTTGAGACCTATATTTCTCACCGCATCTTCAAAGGACGATGGTGACTGGTGATTGGAGATCTGCTTGCCGACACTACTAAAAGGATTCCTCAGCGGATCACCGCCCGTTATCACCCAGTATTCCCCGACTGGAAAGAAGCATTCTTTCTCGTATCTCTTGTCGAGAGTAAGCAGAAACGATGACAGCGGCTTAGCTCCCTTGATCGGGATGGAAGTTGCCTCAACGTGAATATCAGGAAACTTCGACTGCGCTAGTCTCACCACTTGAGCCACTGACTGCTTTCTAACCTTTCGGTGATCTGATGTATTCACAACGAGATACAGGAGGCCACTGGCCGTCGCAAAACTGGCTACATACAAGAAAGGGAGGCTTCTGGCAATAACACGTGCAAGGTTCATAATCTAACTCCTGAACCTTAATACGAGGAAGTGCCAAAACAGGTTGCTCCTTTTACCCTCGGACAGGTGTCTCCAGTGAGCTGATTCAAATTTGAGAGAAAGGTGTCACCTCAGTTCACTCCTTCAAAAATTCAACGTGGAGTCCCGAGAAGCTGTCATAGCTGACTCGCCTTCCTCCGCTGAACTTCCATGTCAGGATGCGCTCTTCCTCATCTGGCGTGCGGTGCCGCACATCACTTAAGGGCTTTCCGAATGCCTTCTTGAGGCTCGCCAGAATGGCAGGAAGCTCGGTTCCTTCCGGATCTCCGCATAGGATTTCAAGTGACGTACAGGGCATCCGAGCAGGTATGTGATCCACGGCTCCCGGCGTCGGTTTCGCCTGAGCGAACAGTGTCACCTCGGTGGGTTCACTGAGGACGACGATGTACCCGCTCTTGAAGGGCCACCGCTTCGAGGCGGCAACGAACCGTGTTGGCAACATACTCTCCGGAACAATCCGCTCGAACTGCACGCTTGGTGCTCTCTTTTGTTGCCCATTGCTCACGGCAAACGCCTTGGGCTCCATGGATGGCGAGGCGTATTTGCCGTCGCGCGAGGCAACGCTCGCCAGTTCGTACTTCACGATCGCGCCAAAGCTCGGGTGAGGGGGCAGATTCTTGATGAATCGCAAGAGGCCCGGAGGAAGACCATCATCTGTCGCGGGCGGCACGGTTCCGTGATGGGTGATGAGCATTGAGCTGAAAAGGAGTGAAGTGAGCATGGCGGTTAGTTGCTCGCACTCCAAAGGGCGGCGGTCTTGAAGAGGCTTGATACTTGAGAAGTTGAAGACGGATCGAATCCTTGCGCATGCCACATCCATGCGAGCCTGCCACCTACGGCCGGCTTGTACGCGAAGGCCACGGTTTGGGCATCTTCATCAAGCAACCGGAAACCCGGAGCGCTCACAGATCCGGATGAAACATGCGGCAAGCGCTGATTGTCGCCAACACCCGTGATGACAAGAAAGCAGGGAGCAGCAAGCGCCGGCGGCAGAGCGAAGTAGGAGAGGTTGGTGGTGGCTTTGTAGTCACTGCCAGTGTGTGACTCGGCCCCTAAGTCAAGCTCGGTGACACCGCCAAACCAACCGGCAATCGCCGAGGTGTCGAGTGCCGTATCTGTTGTGTCGCCGGAAGTGGTGAAGGCCGATGCACCGGTCGAGAGCTTTGAGGGAGCAAACCCAACCAGTACCACGCCCTTATTCGCTGCAAGTGCCGCCCGGACAGTTGCCGCATCGGAGGGGCCAATGCTTCCACTGTCGTGGATCACTAAGCTATCAAAGCTAGATGCATCGGTCGGAATTGAACTCTGCACCGTGACCGTGCCTGCGCTCGCAAGCGTAGTCTGAATCTCCGCCACTTCAGGATCGCTGCCTGAGCCCACGACGGCAAATCGCGGTGTGGGGCGGGTAACGGTGACGCGGGCAGTGCCCGTTCGATTGTTTGAGCCTGTAACGCTGATTGCGTAGTCGGTGGAGAAGGTTGGCCGGACCGTAACAGATCCATTCACGTTGGCTGCCCCAAAGGTTGAGCTTGTGACACTGTTGGCGTTTGCCGAGGTCCAGGAAAGCGTCACTGATTGACCGGGTGTGATCGTTGAGGGAGTGGCTCTGAGACTCAGCGTCGTGGAGGTTGTTCCGGTTCCCGTGCTGTCGCCCGTACTCCCACCTCCACCGCATCCAGCCAAACCACCGCCGACGAGAACAATGCCGAGCAGCGCCACTGCGCTGTATCCATGAAGCTGCATTTTCACGGCTTGATTCTACAAGAGAATCAGATGATTCCGAAATCGAATCGTTCTAAATCGCAAGATTCTCACGGAGAATCGCTTGAAGACCTCTGGGCGGATTGAATACGAGGTGCTGGGAAGCGTTATCCGCTCGGCCAGGGAAGAGCAGCGGCTCTCGCAGCGTGACCTCGCCACTAAGGCTCATCGACCCCAGTCGAGCATTGCCAAGATCGAGCTTGGAAATCAGGGCATGAACATCATTGAGTTCATCGACCTTGCTGAAGCTCTCGGGCTGCAACCCAATGCCCTCTTTGATGAGCTACTCTCTCGCCTGAGACCCACGCTCCCTCCTGTTAATCGCGAGGCATAGACGGATCGCTTGAACTAATGAGAGTGGCGAGTCCGGTAAAGAGGTTTTCTGCCAAAGCATAGCCCGCGCTTCTGGCTAATTCCAATCCTGACATGCACTCAGTCCTTGCTTGGGTAAGATGTGACACCTCACCAAAACGCTTGTACAAAGCAAGAAGCACAATAGCGCATGTCCGGCACTGATCCATTTCGACTGTAACAGGCGCTCCTTTACTGTGCTCCGGAAGTTCTTCCAAAAGCTCCAGGGAACCGCAAAGAAACATGGCGCGGCATTGTAACACGGTGTCCCTGTCCCGTTGCAAACGATACTCTCTAAGCTCCTGGGGGCTAACTTTGTGCTTTTCAAGTTTTGCCATGTAAGTATGTGCAAGTTCTTGATACTCGTTCTGTTCACGAGTAATAGCACCAACGCGAAGGGACTCCCGAACAAGCAACGCAAGAATTTCCCGGTAAAGGGTGTGAGTCAATGCAGCCGTGCTCTTATTCCTCGTTCCGATTAGCTGTTTTAGATTCAAGTACTGTTCAACCTTCCGAAATTCCTCCAACGAAGATTTAAGCGTATGGCTCGGAAGAAAGCGGTGAGTGACGGCTAGGTGAAGCTTACTCCATCCAACGCTATCGGAATCTTTCGCCTTAATAGCAAACTGCAAGCTCTCTTTAACGATACCATGCGCCAAATGAACATGGCCGAGGGCTAGTTCCCAGTGCGCTAACATATGCACAGCACGGACACGCACGGGACTGGGCTCCTCTTGAAGAGATCGATATGCCAAGTCGTAGAGAGTCTTATAGTGCCGTAACAGCTCTCCACGTTCATATTCTTTTGATAGGTAATCTAGCTGACGATGAAGGTCTTGGTCTACGGGACAAGTCTGCGACGCAAAAAACGCTTCGTCTTGAAATCCGAACGCCAAGAAGGTTAAGCGGAATGTCTTAGCGGCGCTGTTCACTTCGTCGCAGTGTCCGCGCAACGGATGACCAACCCGAGAGACCGTTGCCCCTTTTAACTCATGGGGGTCAGACTGTCCATGCTGCTCAATGGGATTCCGGACCATGAGGTAGTCAAACCTTCTTATGAAGCCCCAACTGATCTCCGTCTTACTTGAGCCTGTTTCCATGCGAATCAGGTTCTTGTCGGTGATTTTGAGTATCGAAGCTGCGTCAACTACGCTGAGCCCAGCAAGAACGCGGTGGGCGTACAACGATCTTCCTAGCCATCTGCGGAAAGGGTTGCCATCAGTTGACTCTTCTAACATCGGTGTTGAATTCTGGCACTGCCTTCAAGTGTTCCCATTACGCACACGAGTACTTGCTGCCAGATCCGCAATTCGGTTTGGTGGGCTACACGCTTTCCGCTGTACACTAACTCTGTTATGGCGACTATCTTTAGACTTAGCGAGGTGCCTAGGCTCAACACTAATTAAAGAAAGGCCACCGGCAAAGCCGGTGGCACACGAACACAAAGAGCGAGTTCATCTTTGAAAGGGCTGACTCGTCTCTGCTTAACTACAGTACCGAATACGGATACTGTTGTCAAGCGCGTGTTCCAACTTGTCGTCTTGCAAGGTGGAATAAGTGCTCACGAAATCGGATCGACTTCTTGGTTTGCCCTCCCGTTGGATCTTTGACAAGCGGTTAGCTGGTCTACTGCTAAGCTTAGGGACGATTGTCACAGCGCGCGCAACGAGCTCGGACATAAATTGCCGAATCAAAATTCCAGTAACACATCCTTCCTTCACCGCTACCCTTTACAACAAGGGGAACCTTGTTGGCAGTCTAATTTGGACTGGCTTTTCTTTTGCTGGTACGACTGCTGGATGGATGTCAACGGTAGGGTCTTCAGGAGGCTTCTATACGTTCAGTCTGGACTTTCTTCTGGGCATGACCGGAGATACATACGTCATCGTTCGCGAGAACACCACAGGCGCTCTACTTCAGACGACTCATGTCAATGTTCGCACGACACATGAGTTGGATTCCGTGGGCGAAGTGTTCTTTACGAAGTAAGGTTAAGCCTGGGCAACGCTACGCCCAATTCTCGATGTCTAATGGCGCATTTTATTTTGACCCATTTGCCCGCCTAATCAGCAATTTTCATCCTGCTTGGCGAATCGCTTTGACCAAAAGAGCCGTCTGATTTGGGGCGGTATCTTTTGGACTCGTGCCGGTGAGTGACCCGGAACACTTTGGAACATGGGTGGCAACATCCCTTGTTCCCCTGGTCAGCCGAAGGAGGACCCCATGGCTAAGAAAGAACGAACTGATTACGGTCGTGAAAATCAAACCGTTACCCCTGCATACCGAGAGACCACTACTCGCGACAATGGAAAAGAAAGCACCATTTTTGGCAATCGAGATGGGTCCGCTAACCACGGCCACTCGGTCCGGAGAAGTGATGGAACCATCGAATATAGTCGCACGATTGGTGGCAAGGTTCTCAAGGACGAAAAGGGCTAAGCTAAAAGGCAACTAGCTCACGAACGAAAGGGTGCGCATGTGCATCCTTTCTGCTATAAGTTGGCGTATGACCAGAGACCATCTTGTAGACACGCTGACAGATAAATTAGTCGCTCTTGGGACCGAGACGGAGTCCGTCCAGACAGTCGCTTACTATTTAGTCGGCCATCTCGCCTCTTTAGGCCTAGCATCTGATGTGCAGTTTGAAAAACTGTTCGATATTTGTGATGAGCTAGAATTGAGGCCAAGTAGTGGCGAAGCGGAACGCGCGCACAAAGATGTATTGATGAGGGAGATGCGCTCTGTCATTGCTCAGTCAACACCTCAAGTGTAAGCTGCCCGACAAATTTATAGATATTCCATTCCGGAAATGAATGTCGCAAGACATCAATCCTGATCTGCCCTTACGACAGCACCTCGCCCTTTTCAAGCGTTTCCACGTAACATTCGAGATTCCCGGCAATCTTGTCGAGCACCCGAGGCAAATAGGTGGCAAACTCGTGGAATGTCGGATGCTCCTCGGCAGGGCCACCGTGGTAGTAACGCATGTGCGTCAAAATCTGCCGCCGCTCCTCGTCAGGAATCTGATCCAAGGGGTTGCGATCACTCCAGTCGTGGAACGACGAGAGGTGAATGAACGAGCATCCAAACTGATACACGGATTTCGTCCATCCGTGAAGGGTCTGGCCAAGGTCCACCATTTCTCGATCGGTGACCCGCTGGCCGTTTCCACGTCGCATCGTCCCACCGGAGACGAAGGTTGTGATGAGGTTCTCCCTCAACACAGGATCGGTTATTGAGAGGAGATACATGATCCGGACCATGGAGTCAACTTCTTGCCGCAAGATGCCGACGGCTTGGCCGAATGCGCCCACCGCCATCACGGCGCTCATGGAAATCTTGTGTTCAGCGGACCGGCTCCGCACTTGGCGGCACAGCACAGCCAGCTCTTCAGTTGCGTCCATCATTCCTGAGCTACAATACACTCAGGTCAGGAGTCGATGGCCTGTGAATGCACTTGATCCGTGCGGCTGGGGTGACTCTCAAAAGTCTCTCAGTTGGCTGAGATCTCTGGCATCGGTGTGAGACGTCGTGAGACTCTAATTCTTGCGAAGTTCGTGTTTATTTTTTCCATGGGGTGGAAGAGGTCGCACGTTCGAATCGTGTCGCCCCGACCAAAGATTTCGTCTCTAAAGTGCGTTCACTCTTAACGACTGGAAAGCTAGTCCCCGGCTTTCATAGGATTTCTCCAGTCCATGAAGCGCACGGACCTGATGGACACGTCCCCTTGGGCTCACCGGGAGATGGTGCGGCGTTTGCGGGAGATGACTCCAGAGCAGCGTGCTTGGCTGACCGTTGAGGCGATTGAGCTTGGCCTCCAGATCGACCGCCTAGCTCGGGAGCGGCTGCGCAATCAGGCGAACGATGAAGGCTCTACCCGAGATACTCGCTGAAATCATCGGGACTTTCGAGCGGCTTGATATCCCCTATGTTGTCGGCGGTTCCTTTGCCAGCAGCGTCTGGGGCCACCCTCGCCAAACGCGAGACATTGACGTCAATCTATGGCTTGAACATGGCCACGTAGAACGGCTCGTTACTTCCTTCCAAGCCGACTACTTGATCAGCGATGCGGAGATCGAAAGAACCCTCCACGAATCAGAAGAATATCGGTCGTTCCAGATTTTGCACATCGAAACGCTCTTCAAAGTGGACGCCTTTGTTCCCCACCATTCCCGGTTTGCAGAATCCGTTCTCGCTGGCGCGCGAAGAGTCCAGATCGTTCCCGGCCTTGAGGCGAATTGTATGTCGCCGGAAGACGTTATCATCCACAAACTTCGATGGTTCGAACTTGGCAACCGAGTGAGCGACCGCCAGTGGAACGACATCGTGCAGGTGTTGGATATACAACGCGAACAGCTAAAGATCGACTACTTGCTTAAGTGGTCCGACCATTTCGGTTTGAAAGACCTTTTCCTCGAAGCGATGCGGGAAACGGAGGAAGCTACATGAATTGCAGCGAGGGCTCGTGCAAGCAAATCAAGCACGGCAAACACGAAGGCCGTTGGCACGTGCCACACGCCCGCAAGGATGAGTCGATTCGTGAATTACCCTTGACGCTGGCCAGGGCGACAGTTTCCAAAGTAATCGGCCTTCGGCTGCCACCCATGAGAAAGGGTTCGCGATTGGAACGAAGAGATGACCGATGATTTTGCGAATCTTCGCGACCTCTCAAGTCGATGGCTGTATTCCCGCCTCAGAATGGCCAATAATGCCCTATGATTTTCAGCGACCCAGCAGTGCGGCTTGTCCTGGAAAGCATGATGGATGCTTTCATCGGATACGACCCCAACTGGCGCTTTTCATACATTAACAAACAAGCCGAAATCCTCCTTGGTCACGGACGTGAAGACCTGATAGGGGCTGTTCTCTGGGAGTATTTTCCGGAAGTGATCGGCTCCTCTTTCGAGGAACACTTTCTGCGCGTCGCCGCCACCGGTGAGGCGTCCGACTTCGAAGACTACAATCCCGCGACGGGACAGTGGCTGAATCTCCGCGCCTTTCGGTACGAATCCGGACATATCGGCGTGATTTGGAGTGACATCACCAAGCAGAAGAATGTCGAGAGCGCGCTTCGCAAAGTGAGCGAAGAAGCGTTGGCAGCATCGAAAGCAAAGTCAGATTTCCTGGCGAACATGAGTCACGAAATCCGAACGCCCCTAAATGGCGTGCTCGCGACAGCCTCACTGTTGCTCCAACTGGAGTTGGAGGCGATGCACCGGGAATACATCGAACTCATCGCACGCAGCGGACAAACGCTCATGCGCGTGATCGACGACGTACTCGACATGGCAAAGATCGAAGCCGGTCGAATGGCGCTCGATTTGGTACCTGAGCCATTGCCACGGATTGTCAATGACGTGATCGCTTTGCACCACCAACAAGCCGCGTCTCTTGGCTTAACGCTTACGGCGATATACGGCGAACCAGTGCCGCCGAGTGTCGTCGTGGATGGCCTTCGCCTTCGTCAGGTCCTTGGCAACCTTGTGGGCAACGCCTTGAAGTTCACCAGTCGGGGAAGGGTGGAAGTCCGAGTGGAAGCCGCAGAGCCGGAGCCAGGGCGTTGGCACATTCGCCTCGCGGTTGTGGATACCGGTATTGGCATCCCTCCCGAAAAGCTAGGCTCCATTTTTGAAGCGTTTGCTCAGGCCGATGATAGTACGTATCGCCGCTTTGGGGGAACTGGTCTTGGTCTCTCCATCTCAAGGCACATTGTCGAATTGATGGGAGGCACGTTGACCGTGGAGAGCGAAGTCGGTGTCGGCTCCCGCTTCACGGTTTCGATTGACTGCGCGGGTGCGCCAGACCATGACTCGAATCAGGGGCCTGGTCAATCCGCCCTTCGTTCCGGCATTACCGTGTTGATCGCGGAAGACAACCAAGTAAACGCGCTCATCGCCCGCCGTACATTGGAGCGCCTAAATTGCGTCGTTACCCACGTCTGGAACGGTTTTCAGGCGGTGGAAGAAGCTTCACGAACGGCTTTCGATCTGATCCTTCTCGACGTTCATATGCCGAACTGCAATGGATTGGAGGCGAGCCGCCTGATCCGGTCAGATGCTGTGGCGGCACAACCGCTGATCGGAGCGTTCACCGCTGGAGTGACCCAGGAAGAAACACGCCGGTGTCAAGAGGCGGGGATGGATTTCGTCCTTGGAAAACCCTTCACGTTCAATCAAATACTTGATCTGCTTGTCACGCGGTTTCCGGAGCACACGGTCAGCTAGTATCCCGATTCGCCCACTTACTTCCCTTCGGAGCCGGATGTGAGGCGGACGCCGAGCATCATGGCCTACGCCCCCTGAGGAACGGCTTAGGTTCTTGCGAGCACATCCACCAGAAACGCTCTCCCGCAGGCGGGCCTTGTGACCAATTCTCCGATATATGGAACAAGATCACCGGCCCGTCGACGTTGAAGGCATTGGGATGGTCGTCGATCTCCCCGCGATACCGATGAAGATCGTTGGTCCCAAGGAGCCGGTGCGATCAAAGCCTGAAATCATCCGCCTCTCCGAGCCGGAGCCGGCAACCTTTTCCTTCGGAGCGTTTTGGCGAGTGCACGGCATTCACTACCAACCGAGCGAAAAACTCACAAGCTAGCGGCAGTATCGTAGCGGTCTCCCCCGAACCAACCAATGCGGACGAAATTCTTCCGACGGCCGCCAGGTCAGTCGACAAATCCGAAAGAATAAGGGGTGGAACTTCGTGAGGTCCTGGACCGGCATCGGTCGATTCGAAAATACAAGCCGGATCCAATCGATCCGGGGCTGATCGAGGAAGTTTGCGGCGAAGCCATCGCGGGAGCATCCTCGTCCGGGAATCTCAACAGCTTCTCCCTCGTGCTCACCCGCGACGTGGAACGCAAGCGACGGCTGTACGAGCTTCATTCCGAGCAGGACTTCATCCTCGAAGCGCCGCTCCTCATCACTTTCTGCGCCGACTGGTTCCGCACTCGCAAATGGCTGAAGGCCCGCAATGCGCGGGATAACTTCAACAACCTCGTCGGCTA